>Ga0100383_1000411_pt1 | contig 34299 bp, 27 predicted proteins | sample CryGeymeta201507_FD_81565 | JGI IMG/M metagenome (GOLD analysis project Ga0100383, IMG submission 81565) | Groundwater microbial communities from Crystal Geyser aquifers in Utah, USA - Crystal Geyser metaG 2015-07 | ecosystem: Environmental > Aquatic > Deep subsurface > Groundwater | place: USA...
CAAAGAAATAATGCCCAAACTAAGTAAAGCAAGTATGACGACTAAGAGACGAGTGTGCAAATTTGTATAAATTTATGTACTTGTTAACCCAGCCATTTAAATCGATTTAATTTAAGTGGATTCCACCTAAACTGAAATAAGACTTTTCCAATAATAAGTTTTTCTGGAACACTTTGCCATATTCTACTATCATCCGAATTGAACATATTATCGCCAATAAAAAAATAAAAATTCTGCGTGAAGGAATAGTTCCCATTTGTAATAATTGAGTCTATCTTAATTTTACTAGTCTCTTTTTCATCATATATATTAATATCTCGACCAATTAGTTCAGTCCACCTAGAAGCATTTGAATTTAAAAGATTAATATTCATTCCTTTTTTAGGAATAACAATCATAGTTATATTATCAATAGAAAATGATAAATAATTAGCTTTAATTCCAACAATATTCCATTTAGTTGATAGAAATTTGTGATCTTTCAATTTTTGAATTGAAAGACTGCTAAGATTGATAGTATCCTGCTCCGAAAATATTTGAATACTTTTAACCTTACTATAACCTCCATCAGACATTGTCTTTGGTCGATATATACCTGTTTTCGTAATAATATCACCACTTGGCAAAATATATAAGGTATCATTGGGAAGCCCAATGCAACGTTTTATTAAAGTTGATCGTTCAGAAGGATGTTTTTGTTTAGATATTGGATAAACGAAAGTTATTAAATCATCATTTTTAGGATTAATAATAGTACCACTATGCCAATATGGGAAATTTATTTTTGTTAGTGGATAATACTCTGGACTTCTAAATACAAAAGGAAATTTGGAAACAAATATCCAATCATCTTTTTCTAATGTTGGAGCCATAGATTCTGATGGAATATGATAAAATCCAAAAATTATTTTTAATGACCAACTCAAAAGATAAAGACTTATTATATATATTATTACATTCGACCCTTTTTTTAGCATATATGATATTTTGGAATTAAAGCTATTTCACTTATTTTAATACTAGATTTGTTTATTTTTTTTTATCATTATATTCAAATAATTTTTTATCAGTACTGATTATTAATATTTTATTTTCATCATTTGTAACGAATGATTCAATATTATATTTTAACTCTTTTACATTTAATTTCTTGCTCTCAATGTCATAAATATAGAGTTCATTCTTCTTGTATAGTTTATTGTTATATTCTCCAAAATAGATTAAATATATTTTACTGTCTTTAATAAGACTATTCACATTTCGAAATTTATTAAAATCTGGCGGCGACAGATGCTCTTGCATACTTATTTTAATATCACTTATATCAAAATCATTATCTATTTTTATTACATTGCAGTCATTTTTATAATCAATAATTATTGGATAATATAAATTTGGTAAAAATAAACTACCATTTGATTCAAGAACTTTTCGATTAAACGTTAAAAACATATTATACTCTCTTAATTGATATAAGGGTGCTATATGCTCTGTTATTTCAATATCTTGAAGAGACTCTTTATCAAGTTTTGCAATATAAGTAGATGTTTGAGAGAATAAACCAACATTACCTTGGATTCCTAAATATATAAGATCATAAAAGTTTGAAAGGATATTTTCCCTTATCTCTTTAGTTTCTAAATTATAGCTTAATATTTTTAATTGTGGTACATCTAAATGATATAAAATGCCATTACTTACTACATACTCTCCATAAGCTAAAGTCTCATATTCACCTTTACCTTGCTCAAATCTAAAAACATTATTCTCTTGTGTTTTTTCATTCTGTATATGGTAATTCTTATCAATGATATCATAATAGATAAAATAACTATTACTAAGATAATATCTTGTATGTTCTATATATTTTTCTTCTAATCGTATATCGTAATTTAAAATAATTATTTTTAATATTTGTAAAGCTAAGAATATATTCAGCATATTATTTATCATTAAGTATGATTATTTGATTAGTTATCTTAAAGTCTTTTAATTCATAAAAATACATATCATGACTTTCGCTATCATAATAAATAAAATTAAGCAATCCATTTTTCATGTAAGCTAAATGAGGTGCTAATGTTTTGCCCAAATGTATTACACTTTTAGAGCCTTCTTGAGTATATAATTTGATAGAATCTTGATAAGCTGCAATTAAATTTTCTTTATAATAATATAAATACGAATAATTGTACATATTAATAGAGCTATCATATTTATAATCTTTAAAATTAATATTTTTTATAGGTTCAAATTTTTTATCTAATACAGATATTTTTTTATCCACTAATAATAAGCCAATTGTTTGCTCTATGTTATTTAATTTTAAAATTTTTATAGCAAGTATATTTTTACTTACTTTGAAATTTTCATTCATTTTTGTTAACGGAGATATTAATTGTATATATTCTCGATTATTAATATCTTGGATTATGATATTTTTATTTACATAAGTACAAAAATACAATGTTTTTTTGTTTACTAAATAATTACCAACATCAAATAGGTATTCATCATTTTTAATTAATACTTGCAATTTTGCATTATCCCTATCAAAGCGTATAAAATAATCATCTCCGATATCTTTTATCTCAAAAACATGATTAAATGAATAATTTGTTCCTGGTACTTTATATTTATAATCTGAAGTTATATTAAATATTTTTATAATAATTAATAAGAATATAATATTCATAAATAGATTCGATAAGATAAGATAAGATAAGATAAGCAGCACCTTAAAAATAATTTTAATAGTGCTGCTTTTTTTAGATTGTAATTCCCCAATAGTAGAAGCGGAACTCACCATCTGTTGTGTAATTACAAAATGCATGAACTGGACCACAATAATAAAGATACCAACCGCCAATTGGTAATTCTTTAGCAACGGCTTCAGGAACTACTATAGTGTTAGTCATTTTTACGGCTTCATTATTAAATGTTAATATTTGATTTACATTTAAATCAAATACTAACAAATAAAGAAAAGCTACATAAGAAGATATTTTAAATATTTTTTTCATATGAATTTTTATATTTATTTTTTTTTATTAAATACAACATTACATATTATTCTAATATGGAATAATTGAATACTGTCTAGTGCAACCTAATACATTTCCGTAAACGGCTAGCACGATAAACAGGAAAAAAAATCCACTCATTGTCCACATTGCAAAATCTTGTATGGGTTTTAACCAAGGTGCAAGTGCAATTGTGATTTCAAAAAGAGGAAGTATTTCCAACAAAAACAAGGTGATAGAAATGGGAAGCCAATCCAATACATACACATACGCATCTGTAATTTCTGGATTCCAAAGCTTTGCTAGACCTGCATAGAGTAAAACAAAACTTAGAAAACCTTTTATCAGAACTAGGATTAGGTCTTTCCATTTGGTTTCAAGCCATTTCGTTTTTATTGCAGCATCCATAGAGCTTTATCTATTTCTTGTTTTTTCTATATAGTTCATTTCAAAACAAAAGATTTAAAACTTTTATGCATTCAAAATGAACCCTGTTCCCGATCATAAACCCGGCTAAACCCGATTAGACCTCTAAAGCATCTTGTTTCTACAATTAATAACCGTTAAGAATAAATCCTAACATTCAGAACTAATCATAGACAAGAATAACATGAACCTAAAGTAAAATGTGAACGTCTTCCTAAATTACCTTAACGAACCCGTATCCTAATTTGTAAGTTTGCAACCAATACATCATTAATCAACGACAGGGAAAGTTTAAACATTAATTCTTTTTAATACAATACCCCCCCCCACATTTTTTTCATATTTAATCTTTTTTTACAAATTACTTGCAATTCGAGCAGCAGCTCATACTTCTATTATTTCTCACAAATGACATAAATCGATCAAAAAAATATTTTTAGCTATTTGAGTAGATTCTTAAATATAGTGTTAATATGATATTTCGAATATTCATTACCGTATATTCACTAAATCTATATCATTATTATTTAAATACTTATAAGTTTTATTATTTTATTAAAGGTTTTTTAATTCTTTTATGTATTGCCTAGCGAGACTTCATGTATCACTATGCTCATTTAACATTTCTGCAAAAATCGTTGCAGAACAGCGCTAAACCAATTTTTACATATATTTCATATTTAAAAGAATTTACTATATTCTCACCTAACGATTTTTTAATTTTCCATTATTTTTTTTAATATTTCATAACGTTATACTTCACTACTAAATAACTCAATAGTAAAGGATTCTAAAAAGGGCAATCTAATGATTTCCTCATTTCAGGAAAGCAATTTGTCAAACAAGTTAAAAGCTATTTTTAGATCTAATTTGCATATAGCTTTCATATAATTACTATAATATTCGCCAAATATCAGCATCCCAAGACAATTGAATCTCAATTAAAGCTAATTCCTGACGAGTAAACGAATGAATGGAAGCCAATCCCGGAACGGTAGCCAAAAGTGCTTCCATAGGTTCCGATATCGCTCGTTCCATTTCGCTTCGCGGTTCTTCGTTGCACTTCGAATCTTGCGCACTTGCTTCAGGCCACTCGGTTTGAACCAAAAAAGATGGCTGTTCAATTGCAGGAAGCAAATTGAGCGGATGTTCGAGCAGGGAAATAATGCCCAAACTAAGTAAAGCAAGTATGACGACTAATAGACGAGTGTGCAAATTGGTTAATTTTTTTAATTTTTAACCCAGCCATTTAAATCGATTTAATTTAAGTGGATTCCACCTAAACCGAAATAAGACTTTTCCAATAATAAGTTCTTCTGGAACACTTTGCCATTTTCTACTGTCTGATGCAAGATTCATATTATCTCCTATGAAAAAGTAAAAATCTTGTGTAAACCTGTAGTTTCCGGCGGTCATTATTGAATCGAGAGCATGTTCACTTTTTTCTTTGGACTCATAATAGTTTCTATCACGACGAATGAGTTCTTTCCAATCACTTTTGTTTTGTTGGTTTAATGTTATGGGATATTCTTTTTGTGGAATAATAATTTTTTCCACATTTTTAGGCCAATAATTTAGAAATTTAGCTCTTGCTTTTACACTTCGCCATTGTTTTAGACGATCATCTCCTTTTTTCCATTCCTCCATATTAGTAAAAGTCAGCCACAAACTATCTTGGTTTGAAAAAAGCAATAGGGAAACTACTTTTGAATAGCCTTGAAAAGAAATAGGCTCAGGTGTATAGATACCCATTTTTGTGAATACTTCACCACTTGGAAGAATATAAAGGGTATCACCAGGAAGACCGATGCATCGTTTAACAAAACTCATTCGCGTGCTTGGATGCAGATGATGCGAGATGGGATTGGTGAATAAGAGAATGTCATCTTGTTTAGGTTTTAGTAAAAATCCAGAATTGTAGTAAGGAAATCCGTTTTTATTTAAGGGATAATACTCAGGACTACGTACTACATAAGGGAATTTCACAGCAAATACCCAATCTCCTACTTCCAAAGTAGGAACCATAGAAACCGATGGAATATGATAAAAACCGATAAATATTTTGAGAAACCAGCTGAGTAAATAGATGCTTACTAGATAAAGAAAACCTTTAACTACTTATAAGACAACTATTTTATTGTGTATATATAAATTAAAATTGCTACTCTTCAAAAAGTTGATATTGATTAATATTTTTTATTATTATAATAATTTTTATATAGTTTATTTTACATTTTATTTATTTTTTTTCATTTTATCAGTCAACTGACTTAATAATTTTAATTATACTTTTATTTTTAGTAATAAATGTTGGATATTCATTACTACCATTAATAAACGCTTCAATTATGTCAATATATTTTATTTCATTAACCTTATTGCTTTTAAAGTTAATTCGAACGATAGTTTCTTCTCCTTTGTTATTGTATTTGTTATTGTAATATATGCAATATAAATATTTATCATCCAATGTTGCAGATTTAAATATTGCCTCTGGACTATAAGTAATTAATCCATATTTTTTTAATTTATTTTTTGTGTATTTATATATATATTTTTTTTCTAATTTTTGATTATTAATATCATATAAAAAGTATATTGGTTCATAATAGTTTACAAAAACAAGAGTATCTTTATTCAGCACTAATATATTATTTACCATACTAAATGGATTACTACTTACCTCTTTTATTATCGTTTCTGATTCTTTTCCAACATCAAGGAGATTTAATTTATGTAGTTCAGTTGAATAATTATAATATAAATACTCTCCTGACATTGTTGAATAAATATAAAATGAAATAGTTGAACTTTCATTTAATGTATTTAATGATAATATTCTATTATATGAACCCTCTATTTCAAACTCTATTGATTTTGCTGTATTTACATTATAAATTAAAAGTTTAGATATTGAGGGATCGTATATTAAAAGATGATTTTTTTTACAAATAAAAAAATCATTTACTTGAAGTTCTTCACTTCCTCGTCCATTTTGAAATCTAATAAATTCAATTTTATTGTTTTTTTGATAAATATAACTTCTAGTAAGATTATCCCATAAAATAAAATTATAAGTATTATTAGATATATTACTCATAATTGGATGCGATTGTTTATAATTAATATTATCCTTATAATGAAAATTAGAAATTAATTTAAAATTAATAATCTGACAATTAACACTTTCAGAAAAGAATAAATAATACATTAATAAAGTGAGATTTATTTTCTTATACATAATCGATTATTTAACAAGATTTTAATAAAAATAACAAGAAACGTTTAAGTAACTTGTTATTTTTGTTTTATTTTATAATAACTATACAATTATTACTTTTCTACTCTTTTCCATAACCATAGAAATACCATCCTTCACCAAACTCAACTACAAAGCATAATTGACTATTGTCAGGACCACAACTGTTATAGCCATTTCCAAGCACTTTAGCTTCGACTTTTTGATTACTATTAGTATAATTAAATACTATTATAAACGTACAAATGAAGTAAATACGTCTTAATAATTTATTTGATAACATAAATTTACTATTAAAAATATATAATTAATTCATTTTGAAAATTTTCCAAAATAATTGCAATCTATTGCTGATACAGCTCACTTTATTGAAAATAAAGATAACAAGCATTAGACTTTTAAAGCATCTTGTAACTACAATAAATAAAGGTTAAGAATAAATCCTAATATCAGAAATAATCATAGACAAGAGTAACATGTACCTAAAGTAAATGAAGAACGTCTTCCTAAATTACCTTTACGAACCCGTTTCCTAATTTGTAAGTTTGCAACCATACATCATTAATCAACGACAGGGAAAGTTTAACTATTAAATCTTTCTAATACAATACCCCCCCCCCCACAATTATTTTCATATTTAACTATTTATTATAATTAATCTGCAATTCGAGCAATAGGATATACTTCTATTTTTTCTCACATATGACATAAATCAAAAAATATTTTTAGCTATTTGAGTAAATTTTCAACTATAGTGCTTAAATGTTATTTTGAATATTCATTTCTGTATATTAACTTACTCTATATAATTATTATTAAATAACTTATATCTTTACCTACTCAACTGAAGTTTTTTTAATTCTTATATGTATTGACTTGCGAGACTTCATGTATTATTATGCTGATTTAATATTTCTACATAAATCGTACATAACTGCACTATATCATTTTTTACATATATTTCTTAATTAAAAGAATTCACCATATTCACGCCTAACGTTTTTTTTAAATTCACATCATTTTTTTTTAATAATACCTAACGTTACACTTTATTGCTACATCACTCAATGATAGAGGATTTCTAAAAATAGCAGTCTTACTATTTTCTCATTTCTAAAAAGTAATTTCTTTCAATACATATTTGCCTATTACTTTCAATTTATTACTATCAACTTCCATAAGAATCAGTTTCCAAAAAAAATTGAATCTCTATTAAAATTATTTTCGGTATGAGAATGAAAGATTAGAAGTGAATTTTGGAGTAGTTGCAATGTATAACATTAACTATTGCATTATTTTTAATTTTGATGGTATAAAACTGAGGTAATCTTATTTGATCTTTAGTACTAAAACACTAAATGAACATAATTCAAGAAACAATCTCTAGTACAACATCATTTCTCTCTTTTACAATCAACACACAAAAAATTTAATTTGAATGCGAATTGATCCTATGCTAAGTTTCTGCGAACTAAATTTGTTGTTGTTATTTCGAGGCAGTTTATGATTAAGATAGTATTTCTTTTCTTTGCTTTCTCAAGTAGTATAGTATTCCAATCCATTGCACAGCAGTCGTTTACGATTGCCACTGAAACTCAAATTCCTTTTCAATTTCTATCTGACGATAAACCCATTGGCTATTGTGTCGAATTGGTTGATGCTATTTTCAAGAAAATGGAAGTTCCCTACTCTATTCAATTTGGATATAAAGGTAACCGAGCTTACAAAATGATTACAGACGGTAAAGCCGATGCAATACTTTCTATTTCTTATGCAAAAAAAAGAGAACAAGATTTAGACTTTCCTGAGAATTTTAACCGTGATTCTGATTTCCAAAATTTTATGTGGGTTTCTGAATACGTCTTATTCTATAATAAAAATCGCGAAAATGAACTTAAGACCTTAAGTAATTATCAAGATATGAAGGATAATAAAATCCGAGTTGGAGTTATTGCAGGCTTCTCTTACGAACCAGAATTCTTTGCAGCAAACCTAAATATCATTGAAGGAAAAGACTATAATGACAATTTTAATAAGTTATTAAACAATGAAATTGATGTTTTTTTCATGGATAAAATGATTGGTAAATACACTTTAAATAACTCTAATCTTGACAGTAAAATTAGTTACATCCCCAAGAAATTCATCGTTAAGCCTTACACTCTTGCGTTTTCTAAAAAAAGCAGCTTTCCTAATAAAGAAGAAATCATGAAACGATTTTACGAAGAACTTGAATTGACAAAGAAGAATGGCTTGGCTAAAAAAATCTTGTTTAAGTATATTTCAAATTATTAATAATGTTCATCTATTTATGATTCACCAATACGAACAAGTGCACTTATCGACTTAACTAATTCTAATTTCAGTAAAGACATAATTCACTTAACTAACTTATCTTAAATAAGATAAGATAAGATAAGAATTTATTTTAAACTGTTATACTTACAAATTTTAATACCAATTTCATGTTTAGATTAACTTTTAATGGGCTTATCTTATTGATAGTTAATCATTTATCAAATAAATTATTAACATGAGTTCGGAATGAAAACTGGGGAATAGTTTTTTAGCCATTTACAAGATAAAGCAAAGGAAACCACCGATTTACCTTTAGTAGAGCATTAAGTTCTTGGCTCATCAGGCGAAGATTCTGGGTCAAGCCCAAAATGTCGAAATTATTTTATACCAGTTTATGTATTTCTTTTTTATCCAGAACTCAGGTTATTAGAAAATTTGGTTGCTGAATTATTTAGTCGTATTAAATTAAGAACGTATTCTTAATTTAATATCATTTTCTAGAATAAGGATCATCTTTATTTACAAAACTATTTTTAACTCTTCTTTCTCTTCGAAAATCCCCGAACAATAGTATATAGTGCATCTAAACTTGCATTCAATTCAGTTATTTCATGTTTTACATTTTCAGTACTTTTTAGAGAATCATCTGCCATTTCTGCACCTTTTTGAATAATTGGATAAATCGTTTCTAAACCGTTATGACCCGATTTTATCAAGGAAGTTTGTTCATTTGATATTGAAACAACCTGTTCTGCTAATTCTTGCGATTTCTCTAATTCCTCGCTCAATTCGTGAACCAATGTACTCATTTTCTCCGTTGACTGAATTCCATTTTGAATATCAACCAAATTTTTATCGATAATTGTTTGCGTTAGACTTGCTGCTGATGAGGCTTTTATTGCTAAATTCCTCACTTCTTCGGCAACAACTGCGAAACCTAAACCTGCATTTCCTGCTCTTGCCGCTTCAACAGCCGCATTTAAGGCTAAAAGATTCGTCTGAAAAGCAATTTCTTGAATCGATTTTACAATTTTTGAAATCTCAGTCGTACTCAGCTCAAGATTAGTAATCGATTGTTTTACAGTATTTGATGAATTTTCAACTTCTTTGGCCATTTTTGAAATAGAATTGGTAACGACGGAGTTATTTTGTACTAAGGAGATATTCTTTTTAGACGCTTCATTCAATTGATCCAACATAGTTTTTACATGTTCAATCTCACTTACCTGATGAACATACGATTCTCTTAATTCAGATGAATTTTGTGCATTATTTGCACTATTCTCTTCAAGTACTGTGCTTGTATCTGTTATTACCTTTAATTGTCTAATGATTTTTCTAAGTAATAATCTCCCTAAACCTTCAAGGCTTAAAATGGCAAATACCGAGAAAAGTGTATAGCCTATTAAAGTCACAATTAATTCACCTCTAAAAATGGTGTGAACGGCGTACACAATAATCATGGCTAAATACACTAAGGGAATGGCAAAAACAACAAAACGTGAAACTATATTTTTCCCATTCACTTTATAAATGACTAACGAGCCAACCAAAAATGCGAAAAACATTTTCCCAGCATAAAAAAGGATTTCAATCATAGACACTTTTCCACTTTTATTAAGATGAAATAAATTTTAAGTTCCTCTTAAAACTGATATGATAAATAAAGTCAACAATGTATTTTACTCATTTGAATTCAGAATCCAAATTATTTTTTGTTAAAAGATGTGTTCTAAATTAATAATGGTATCATTTCCAGCTACTCGTAATCAATATAAAAAACTTAGACGAGTACTCAACTTTCAGACTTAAAAAAGATGTTTATAGAATTCCAATAATAATTATCTATGTTAATCATATTTTCGATGAATTTAGCATATTAGTCCAAAATTATCTTTAGATGGCTAAAATTTAGCTATATCATAAATTCGGTATCTTAAAAGTTCTTTTAATAGTCAGTCTTACTTATTGAAGTTCGAAAGTTAAACTTGTATTTAAGGCTTTATGTGTTTGAAAACCAGAAATCGTAATTCATTTTATTATTGTTTTTCAAACCTTCTACTATTCTGTGTCGCTAATTTACTTACTAGTTTACAATGTGATAAAGTATTTTTAACTACTATTCTTGCCAAAAACTTTATTTCTAAATCTACTCTATTTATTTACTTTAGTTTACAATCAGAGTTCGTAATCAAGTAGTTTTGTTTTTATTAAGTATGCATTAATAATGCTCCCTCTGTTGAAATTAGTAATTACGTAAAATTCATAAAGTCAATATTTTAAGGATTTTAAATCCTGCTTTTTACCTAATATTTTACTGAATAGTATTTTAGTGATAAGTTTAAGAATAATAAATTAATTCATAAATCCATCCTACAAATTCGATGAATATTTTGCTAAAAACTACTATTCGGAGTACACTCATCCATGAGTAATATCACACTATATTTTTACCTTACATAAATACATTTAAATTTTGAATATAATAATCTGGTCTGTATCTTTTTTTTACCCTACAATACAATGAAATCTATCTAAGTTACTTTATGAAAGAAACTCCTACAGGTTTTGATGTTATGCTAGCCATTTCTACACCTTAACTAATAATATGTTCCTAATTGGGTAAAAGTGCAACTACACATCTCGAAATTCAAATCACACTTACTTAAAACTTAGGTTATTTGCTTTTTATCATTATCATACCTTAAATAATGAGTCCGAATTTTTTACACAAAAGACGGACTCTGATTGTTTATTAATTTAGCTCAACTTTAAGAACTTCATTTATAATTTGTTTAAAGGATGCCTTTGGCAATGCACCAGAAGCCATTTGTGGCTGACCTTCAGCGGGAACGAATAAAATGGAAGGAATACTACGAATTCCGAACATCGAAGCTAATTCAACTTGCTCTTCAGTATCAATTTTATAAAAATCTACTTTTTGGTCATATTCCGTTGAGAGTTGTTCCATAATTGGAGCAATCATTTTACATGGTCCGCACCAATCAGCATAAAAATCAATTACGCAAGGGTTTTGACCGTTAAAACTCCATTCTTTTGATTCTTCAAAGTTAAAAACCTTTTCCTTAAAGGTTTCAAGTGTTAAATGTTCAACTGACATAATAGCGTCTCTTTGAGTATTTTGTTTTTGTTTCTTTTTTTGATATGTCAAAAGATAATAAAAATGAATTAAAATAATCCTTATAAGTCTTATTTATACTATTTATAAAAAAGCAGTTGATTTATGATTACAGATTAGATTGTAGTAAGAAATTAACAACTGAAGTTCTTGCAAAAAAAAATCCGCCTTTCACCAAAGTCCTAAATACAAAAAAAATAAGTGAGAAATTTAAAGGGGTACGAAGGATTTCGTGAAGAAATACTTATTGAAAAATTGATTTCCTATTGAATCATGTACAATTTAATTAACATTCCTATCAAATAAGTACTCCCTTTATTATCAATAAAAAAAAATATTAAAAATTATTTCCAATAATTAAATTTATCTGCACGAGTTCGGGTTAAGAAATAATTAAAAAAAAAACTACCGTCATTTGGGGCCAAAGTGGCTTCGGTATCGTTAACACTCTCAAAGCTCCATGAAGCGAATATGTGATCTCGATTAATATACAGAGACCGTAAAGCTATTTGAAAAACCCTGAAATGCTATCTTTACCGAATTGGAAGGAAATTCGAGATTTTTTTTCACGTTGCCTTTAGTATCACTTTTCAGCTAAATGACGTTTTCATTAGTTATTTGTTGATGCTAAATAGATGTCCACAATCCTCATCCAGAACTCAGTTTATTAATAAGCTAACTACTAAAATGAATTTAAGTTAAATACTAGCTCACTTGTTAAAAAGTATTAAACCGACAAAATCGATTTTATAAATTGAGTTCAAAATCATAATTTCATTTAATAGGAGAGTAACTTTTAACAGCATCCACAAAAGCTTGAGCATGTTGTACTGGAATTCCAGGTATTATTCCATGTCCCAAATTGGCAACATAACGATTTACTCCAAAACGAGAAATCATAGAATGAACTTCTTTTTTGATTTCCTCTGGTGATTTTAATAAATGTGTAGGGTCAAAATTGCCTTGCAAAGTTATATTCCCTCCAGTAAGTTTTCTAGCTAATTCTGGTTCTAAACACCAATCTAAGCCCAAAGCAGCCGCTCCAGATTTGGCCATTTCTTCCATTGCATACCAAACACCTTTTGCAAATAAAATAACAGGAGCGCCAGAAACTTGTTCCACAATTCGTTTCAAATACGGATAACTCAATACATTAAAATCTTCTGGTGATAATAATCCCCCCCAAGAATCAAAAACCTGAACTGCTTGTGCACCAGCTTCAATCTGAGCATTCAAATATGCTGCTGTTGCATCTGCTAAAATTCCTAAGACATGAGCTGCCGCTTTTGGATAGGAAAAACAAAATGCTTTGGCTTTTGCAAAATCTTTGGTGCCTTCACCTTCAGCTAAATAGCAGAAAATAGTCCATGGAGATCCCGCAAAACCTATCAAAGGAACTTTTCCGTTAAGCTCTTTGCGAATCATAGTAACTGCTGACATTACATAATGTAATCGGTCTGCAACATCGGGCATTTTTACGGCAAAGGCATCTGCTTCAGTTTTAATTGGATTATGTATTCGTGGTCCTTCACCTTTTTCTATCGATACATGAAAATCAAGTGCTTGAGCCATTACAAGAATATCCGAAAACAGAATTGCAGCGTCAACTCCAAGGCGTTCAATTGGTTGAAGAGTTAATTCTGTGGCTAATTCTGGCGTTTCACAACGCTGAAAAAATGAATATTTTGCCTGAAGTTCTCGATATTCTGGTAAATAACGACCTGCTTGTCGCATCATCCAAACTGGTGGTCGCTCGACAGTTTCACCTTTTAGTGCTTTTAAGAATAGATCGTTTTTTAATTCTGGAAAGTTCATAGTGTTGGTTCTTACTTATTTAATTTTTGAAATTCGATTTTGGTGTTTTACTTTTCTTTCGTCATTCCGTTGAAAAGTGGAATCTTAAATTGGGTTCGGGTTTGTGCGTGACATCCCCCCTGCCCCCTTTGATGCTCGACTTCTCTTGATTGTTCTTTTCTTGGCAAAAGGGGGAGTTTTTGGGTTTTGTTTTGATGACAATCGGAATCTTGAACTTGGTAATTACTTTTTACTTTAGTTCTAGTTTGTGCGTGACATCCCCCCTGCCCCCTTTGATTCTCGGCTTTTCTTGATTGTTCTTTTCTTGGCAAAAGGGGGAGTTTTGGGGATTTGTTTTGATGACAACCGGAATCTTGAACTTGATAATTACTTTTTACTTTAGTTCTAGTTTGTGCGTGACATCCCCCCTGCCCCCTTTGATGCTCGACTTCTCTTGATTGTTCTTTTCTTGGCAAAAGGGGGAGTTTTGGGGTTTTGTTTTGCTGCGATTTGTTCTTATTACTTTGATTGTAAGTTCTCATACTTATTTATTTATGCTTTTACTTACAAAGTTAATTAAGGCCTCAAATGTTGCTTTTGGTGGAATCGTAGCTTCAATTCTATGTTTCAATAATTCACTTGCTGTCGTTTTTCCAATTGCAAAAACTTTTGTTGATTTCAAAACATTCATTGAATTTTGCGCCTGAATAAATCCATCTACAGCACTAGGACTTAGAAATATAATTCCGTTTGGTTTTTCTGCAGGAAGTGATTCAGGCTTATGGACTTGCGTTTCATAAACTTCCAAAGAATGATAATTAATTCCCAAAATCAAACATGCTTGTTTTAATTCAGGGCGAGCCAAATTTCCTGTAAAATGCAAAACGGTTCTCACTTTATGAACATCGAGTAAATTTGCTAAATTACTTCCATAAGATGATTCTGGAATGATTGCTTCAAAATGAAGTTTTCGAATGGCTTCAGCCGTTTTTGCCCCAATTGCAAACCATTGATCAGGTAATAATTCTGGTGAAAGATTTCCACTTTTAATGACTTCTGAGATCCAATCAACCGCATGTTGCGAAGTAAATGCCCAAGCTGAAGAATGTGGAATCTGAACGCCCTCATGTGTATGTAGTTGAATTGAAATGGTTGGCACCTCAATTGGATTCACACCAAGATTCCGACAAAATATAATTTCATCATTCGATAATTCTCTGGTAATCCAAATCGTGTTCATTATTTAATTCGTTATAAAATTGGTTTTCAATTCAAATTTTAAAGTAATAAATGGGTCAACTTGAGTTCTTTAATTCATCGTTTATTCTGTTCTATTGTGGAACTTACTTCGAAAAGTAGTTTTCAGCAAAATATTCGGTGAATTTACAACATTCAAATGGGTACAAACCGAAAAAATCGACTTTTCAAAGTGATTCCATTGTCATAATTTTTAAAAAAAATTAGTCATATTGGAAAAGTGCAATACTAAAATAACTAAAATGAAGTAGTTTTGACGAACTCTCACCATTTACTTAATACTTAACCTTCCAATTATATAACTAAACAAGCAATTCTGATGCGCCCATTTTAATTGCTAATTCCGCAGCTAGTTTACCAAAATCTTCAGCTTCCTCAAGTGAAATATCTTGATTAATTTCAACAGATTCGGTTCCATCTACACTAAGTACAATTCCAGAGAAACGAATTTCTGTATCAGATATGAATTCAGCTAAAGCGCCAACCGGAGCCGAACAACCCGCTTCAAGGACATTTAAAAATTGACGCTCAATCTTCGTACAAATCTCTGTTTTTTCATGATTAACCAAGGATATTAATTCCAAAACCTCCGTTTCAGTTTCCAAAGCAGTTACGGCAACCGCACCTTGCGCAGGAGCTGGAATCATCCAGTCTAATTTTTGAGCAATTATCTCGTTCAAACCCAAACGCTCTAAACCTGCACTTGCAAAAATTGCTGCATCCCAATTACTTTCATTCAATTTACGTAATCGAGTTTGTACGTTTCCTCGAATATCAGAAATCTCAAAATTGGGATATTTTTTTAACCATTGAGCTTTTCTTCGGTTTGAACTTGTCGCTATAATTCCTTTATAATCAGCATCTTCTAGAAATGTTGAATCGAAACGAACAACAAGTGCATCACGAACATCATGACGTTCGCAAACAGCTGCGATAATCATTCTCGCAGGCATAACCGTTGGAATATCTTTGAACGAGTGAACGGCAATATCAATCTTTCCATCAAAAAGTGCATCGTCTAATGCTTTTGTGAACACTCCTTTTCCTCCCATTAAAGGCAGAGGCGTGTCTAAAACTAAATCACCTTCTGTTTTTATAAAGATTAATTCGGTTTCAATTTGATGTTTAAGTAATTGAGCACCAACCCACTCAGCCTGCCAAACTGCAAGTTTACTATCGCGAGTTCCTATTCGTATTTTTCGTTTCATCATCGGAAAAAAATAGCCGTTTTTTATGAACTATTTGTGAATTGATATTTAAATTAATTTCTATTCTACTGTTAATAATTGTTCAAAAAAGCCACCAATTTCTAATTTTTCATCAATAAAATGAACTTCTAAAATCCAATCTCGGCTTAATCCATTTTTATCTGGATCTAACATTTTAAAAGGATTATCAGGATGAATGTAATTCAATACTTCTTCTCCCTGAATTTTTTCATGTGGAAAATTACCAATAAGATGACCACAATGTTCTTGTCCAAATTTCCAACCAAATTCAACTGCTAATCCTGAAACATACGTGTACAATTCTTTTCCTTTACAATTCGGATGTACATCAAACCACATCTTGCCCAAATACCACGCTGATTCAATATCATGTTTGATTTTCAGTTTTTTCTCGTCATTCCCTAAAACAAACGTTCTCCCAAAATCTGCTTCCCAATCTTCAAAAACAGGCCCAAAATCAAAAAACAAAATATCATTTTCTTGAATTACTAAATTTGGTGGATTTTCACGATAGGGTAATAAAGTATTTTTCCCGGCTCGAACAATTCGTTTATGCCAATATTTTTTGATACCATATAACTCAAAAGCCGTTTCATAAACTTGTGAATTCAAATCTGTTTCGGTTTTTCCAGCTGTAATATATCCTCGATCTTCAACCGTTTTAAATAAATAAGTTGCTTTTGTTTCTGCTTCACGTAGTTCACGATGTTTTTCACTTTTCATTATAATTGCTTCTTAATATTGACTATTCTCACTTAAAATACACTGATTTTTTTTGATTAGTAATCTAAAATCGAGGTATGAATAGTATCGATAGTGTTAGCATCTATTCAAAAAAACAAAGGAAAACGTCATTTCACTAAAAAGTGAATCTCGAATTTAACCCTAACTTGGATAAAGACACCCTCTTTCCAATGGAATGATGATTTTACTATATACCATTCTGAATAATTATTTTAAAATCTAACTAGGTTAATACTTTTTAGAGACTCTTTCAAATTGAAATCATTGCTACCCTTTCATCATCTCCTTTCGTTTTCGTACTTTTAGGCAATTAAATCATCAGCATGAAACAACCAACAGTAATTAAAATCGGCTCAAATGTACTTCGTGCCGATAGTGGGACATTAGATGCCCTCAGACTTTCAAAATTGGTCGAAGAAATTTCTCTTTTACACAAAAATGGAGAATCCATTGTTTTAGTTTCATCAGGAGCAGTCGCAGCGGGCAAGAGTATTCTAAGTATTGCGCAGAATCTAGACAGCATTTCACAACGTCAATTATGGGCATCTATCGGACAAGTAAAACTCATTCAGACCTATTCAGAACAGTTTTCTAAACAGGAATTTGTAACCGCGCAAGTTCTTGTTACTAAAGAAGATTTCCGAGATCGTACTCATTATCTCAATATGAAAAACTGCTTCACGACTTTACTTGAAAACGGCGTGATTCCCATTGTAAATGAGAACGATGTAATTTCAGTAACAGAACTTATGTTTACTGATAATGACGAATTGGCTGGACTAGTAGCAAGTATGCTAGACGCTTCGAAACTCATTATTCTATCCAATATTGATGGTGTTTATTCTGGAAATCCAACCGATGCGGCTTCTAAAATTATTCCACAAATTGCGTATTCCGACTCCATTCAACCGAATATCATCTCACCTGTAAAATCAAGTTTTGGACGCGGTGGGATGCATACAAAATTCAATTTAGCCAGAAAAACTGCTGGACTTGGAATTCCCGTACATATAGCGAACGGAAAAACAGATTTCATTTTACATTCCATTTTCTCTGATGAAGCTATTGGAACACAATTTTTAGCCAGAAAAAAAGCTTCCAATACTAAAAAATGGTTAGCTCATGCACATACCGCTTTTTCTGGATCCTTAACTATAGATAATGGTGCAAAAAATGCGCTACAATCGGAAAATCCAACTAGCTTGTTACCAATCGGGATTAAAAAAGTAGAAGGTAATTTCAAAAAAGGTGACATTATACGAATCGATGACTCAAAAGGAAATGTAATAGGATTGGGAAAAGCAGCCTATGATTCAAGTACTGCTCGCGAATTAAGGGGCAAAAAAAATCAAAAAGAGTGTATTCACTACGATTATTTATACCTAAATCCAGCATAAAGTGTAGATTAAACCGTGTTTTTCGTTTGATAATCAATCCTCAACACGTACATTTATTCTCAGTAGTTCATTAACCAACTTTGATTTCATGAATCCCCAATTTGATCTTGTAAAACAAGCAAGTCGCCGTTTAAATCTTCTATCCGAAAAAGCTATAAATGCAATGCTTATCGATTTAGCAGATAAAATAAACGAATCCATACCTGATTTACTTTCTGAGAACCAGAAAGATTTAGATCGAATGGATAAAAATGACCCAAAGTTTGACCGACTAAAACTTACAAAAGAACGAATTCAGGGAATTGCTTCTGATATTAAATCAGTTTCCGAATTACCAAGTCCTTTAGGAATGGAGTTAGACGAACGTGAATTACCGAATGGATTGGAACTCAAGCGTGTTAGCGTTCCACTTGGAGTTATTGGAATCATATATGAAGCTCGACCTAACGTTACTTACGATGTATTCTCCTTATGTGTGAAATCAGGAAATGCCTGTTTATTAAAAGGAGGAAGTGATGCTGAATTTTCGAATATCGCTGCTGTAAAACTAATAAAATCTGTTCTTTATCAACATAAAATAGACGAAAGTATAGTTGAATTATTACCAAACGATCGATCAGCAACCGAAGAATTATTACAAGCCGTAAATCATGTTGATGTGATTATTCCTCGTGGATCTCAGAGTCTAATTAATTTTGTGCGTGATCACTCGAAAGTTCCAGTAATTGAAACTGGAGCAGGAATTGTGCACACATTTGTTGATGAATCTGCGGATTTACAAACAGCGGCAAAAATAGTAACAAATGCTAAAACTAGGCGCGTAAGTGTTTGTAATGCCCTAGATTGCTTAATTATACATTCTTCACGTCTTATCGATTTATACGAGTTAATCAGTGAGCTATCTTCGTATGAAGTAACATTGTACGCCGATGAAGCCTCTTATTCACATTTAGAAGGCGTTTATCCTGACGAATTATTGTTTAAAGCAACAGAAGAATATTTCGGAACTGAATTTCTTTCCTATAAAATGGCGATAAAAACGGTAGATTCAATGCAAGATGCCATAGATCATATCTCAAAATATTCATCAAAACATAGTGAAGCCATTATTACTGAAGAAAAAGACAATGCGACTTATTTTCAAAAAGCAGTTGATGCAGCGGTCGTTTATGTAAACACTTCTACAGCATTTACAGATGGCGCTCAATTCGGACTTGGCGCAGAAATTGGAATTAGCACTCAAAAATTACATGCTCGTGGACCAATGGCATTAGCAGAACTGACTAGTTATAAATGGCTGGTAACTAGTGATGGTAAAACACGAAGCTAATTAATTGAACCCTCTCCAAAATTCGATTTTGTCTGATTGCAGCCATTCAAATAGTGTGAAATAACCGATTATTTTGTTGAAAACTACTTTTTCAGAGTAAGCTCATAATTTAGATTCAATGATTAATTAAGTCATGATACAAAATAAGAGTTCATTTTTTAAAAGTTTATTTACAGTAGATTTTGATTAACTTATTAGTAGTCAATTATTTATAACATTCGTCAAGTTCATTAGACTACAAGACTTTTTATCCAAATACATTGTTTTAAAAATAATCAAATCAAAATATTTAGATTAACAGATGATCTGTTAATCGTTTAATTTCACCATTCAAAAGCACTTTTTAAATCGAAAAATGGAAATTACCGTAACCACTCCTGCTCTTCTATTCCCCGCCATTTCACTTCTACTTTTGGCTTATACCAATCGATTTTTAACTATTTCCGGATTAATACGATCACTTTATTCGAAATACAAAGAGAATCCTGAATCCGTTTTACTCGATCAAATTCAAAACTTACGAGACAGAGTCTTTTTGATTAAAAACATGCAATTATATGGCATTTCCAGCCTATTAATTAGTGTTGTGTGTATGTTTTTACTATTTAGCGGACTTCTACTTTGGGGAAAAGTGACTTTAGGAATTGCACTTATTCTACTAATGATTTCTTTAATCTATACCATTCGAGAAATTCAAATCTCTGTCGATGCGCTAGAAATCCAGATAAGTGACATGGAACATAAATTCAAGAAATAGTTCTTACATTTGTTTATAAAAGATGGCGCAAGAAATAGCAAACATGGCGCTAGCAAATATGGCGCTAGCATCCTCACTAGTGACTATATAAAAAGAATAAGCGTCCCGCTTATAACAGTATAACTCAATTCCTGGCTCCCCTACCGCTAGCGTCCGCTAGTGACTATATAAAAGAATAAGCGTCTCGCTTATAACATTATAATACTTCAATTTACCTAAAATCAACCTTTAAATCAAACCACGAAAATAAACTCCCCCTTTCACCACAGTTCTAAAATGCTAAAAAAGACACAAGAAATTTAAAGTGGGTTCAGGGAATTTCGCACAATCTTGCGAGTTTTGTACAAAAATCTTATCAAACGAAACAAAATTAACTAAACAAACTATACTAAAGCAATCTTTTTAAAATATCATGTTGCAACTGATAAAAGTTACTATCAAAATAGAATTTCAGCAAAATAAAGCTCCAAGAACCAACGTATATTTACCCGTTTTCAAAAGAAAACAACAAACTCGAACTCTGGTTAATTCCTAAATCATGAAACTTGATTTCAGAACAATAAATAAAAAATCCATGATCTATTTTTTGACCTGTGCAAAATTACCCAATTTACCACCACAAGAAATTAACGCCATTAACTTATTGAAAGAAAACAAGTTCGAAACTCAAATTGTGAATTGGGATGAATGGAATACAGACTTGTTAACCGAAAACGACCTAGTTTTCTTAAGATCAACATGGAATTATGACCAAAAACCACAAGTCTTTTTAAGCTTTTTAAATGCTTTAAAGAACAGCAAAGCAACTGTAGTAAACTTCGTAGAAACAATGCTTTGGAATATGAACAAACACTATATGTTCGAATTTCAAAATAAAAATTTATCTGTAATACCAACGTTTCATCCTTTTGAAAAAACTGAATTAATCAATCAATTCCCTGAAACTACACAAATCATTGCAAAGCCAATTTTCTCAGCCGGAGCAAGAGGTTTGCTAAAACTTACAAAAGAAGAATGGCTTTCGAATAATCTAGTAGATACTTACATCTGTCAGCCATTTGTAGAAAGTGTTCCGAAAGCAGGAGAATGGTCTTTAATTTATTTTGATGGATTTTATTCTCATTCCGTCTTAAAAAAAGCAAAACCAGGCGATTTCAGAGTACAATCAGATCACGGCGGAATGGTTACTTATGTTGATGTGCCAGAAGAATGGAAAATACAAGGTCAATAATATCTAAAAGCATGCCCAATAAAACCCTTTTTCGCTCGCGTTGATTATGTTCTTTGGAACGAAAAACCAACATTAATAGAATTAGAAGTAATCGAACCCGAATTATTTGTAACGGAAGCAAAAGCGAATACTAATTATTGTGAAGCTATTTTGAATCGAGTTAAACTTTTCTTTTATACTCTTTAAGCGTCAAAGTAAAAACTCAAAAACATTACAAAGTTTAATAGATAAGCAAAACTAATAAGTAAATCATTCATTAACTGTAATCCGAATTCGTCTTTTTTTTACGTATCTCAAGCCAAAAACCGAAAACTAAGATTAATTCATTTACTTTTTCAATGTTGTAAACATGTTGTACCTATCACAACTCACAAAAGCTTTAGATCATTATTTTTTAAATAACTTACAAAATAAAATAGTAACCTCACCGGGACTCGAACCCAGATCTAGTGCTTAGGAGGCGCTCGTTCTATCCTGTTGAACTATAAGGTCATTCTAAATATCATGTGAAATTTAGTGATTATTTATCAATTTGTAACCATAACTTGCATCTTACGTTATGTGACTCCGTTGTAAATTTAGCATGAACAGAAAAGTTTCTCTTAATTTGTACATTTACTTAATTGAAAAATTTGAATCCTAAATTATGAGTTTACACCAGAAAGTTGATATTCTCAGCTTACACCCTTCTAAATATTGCAAATTAGCCGATTATTTATTGAAAACCACTTTTCGAAGTGAGCTCAATTCGTAAATTCGACAACATCCATTTTAAAATGATTGATTCTTCACTTTACTATTTACTACTTAAGAGTCGAAAGTCGAATAAATTTCATTAATCTTTAAATAAAGAAATTACTAATTTCAGTTTTCAACATGTTTGCACAAAAAGTACTTTTTTTCTCCTTTTTTATTTTATTGACTCAAAACATATTTGCTCAATCTATTGAAATTAAAGGAATTGTTATTGATGCCACAACAAAAGAACCCTTACCTGCTGCTAATATTGCAATAGAAGGAACATATACAGGTACAATTTCTAATAATGAAGGTCAGTTTTCATTACAAACCAAAAAACTTCCTATCACACTTCTATTCAGATACATTGGTTACGAAACCAATTCTGTTCACATTAAAACTAAACCTGGAGAACCTTTAGAAGTTCAATTGAAACCCATTGTATATGAAATGGAAAATATTCAAGTTACAGGCGAAGACCCTGCTGTATATATAATGAAACAGGTAATTGAAAAGAAAAAGAAATGGAGAAGTCAGTTATTTACTTTTGAGGCCGAAGCCTATACTAGACAAGTTTTATCTAACGATACGGGCATAGTAAGTATCAATGAAAGCATTTCGAAAACATTTTGGCATTATAAAAACGGGTTTAGAGAAGTTATTCAAGCAAAACGACAAACTAATAATTTAAAAGCTGCTGAAAATTTTGCTGGCGCTAGTTATGTCCCAAACTTTTATGATGATGACATAACCATCTCAGGATTTATAATTATGGGTGTCACTCATACTGATGCTATCGATACCTATGCATTTAAATTAGAAAAATATCGCAAACTTGACGATAAAGTTGTGTTTGATATTTCTGTTCGACCAAAAAATAAATTAGCAACTACTTTTAAAGGAATGATTTCCGTTTTAGACGAAGATTATGCCATTTTAGAGGTTGATTTGGTTCCAAATGAGTCAATTATGTTTCCACCTCCAGTTAAAGAATTTAATCTTGCCTATAAGCAACAATTCAATAATTTCGGCGGTGATTTTTGGTTTCCTGTTGATGTAAGAATAAATGGTTCTATAGTAATCGGAATGATGGGAATAAACATACCAAAAATCATTTTTAATCAGGTTTCAAGACAGACCAATTATAAAGTAAACGGAACAGTTCCAGACTCATTATACAATTTTCGCAGACGCTTAGTTGTTGATAGCCTTAGAGTTAGTGAAAGATCAGATTCTCTTTTCCTTTTCAAACATGTAATGATTCCACTTTCTGATACCGAGCAAAAAGCATATTCTGGTATAGATAGTACAATGAGTATTGATAAAGCATTTAAACCTAAAGGTGCCGTCGGACGATTCCTAGATTCAGATGATGACGACAATAAAAAATCGACAGGATTTGCAATAATTGATAAAATAACAGATTACTTTTCACCACAAATAAGATACACAAGAACAGAAGGTGGACATTTTGGTGGCGAATTATTTTATAAATACAATAGCTTTAAAATTGCGGTTCGAAGTGGATATAAAACCAATTCGTCTTTGCTAGCTAAAGGAACATCAATTGAATATAATGGCAAAAAAAACAAACAGAATTTATTAACGAAGCTCTATTATAACGACGATATTGTCCCCAGAATTGAATCACAGCAATATAATAGAATAATGAGTTCTGCAAATTTCCTATTTAGTGGTAACGATTATTTCGACTATTATCATTCAGAAAAATGGGGAGTCGAGTTCGACTATGTTTATTTATTAAATAAAGAAAAAAGAAGACGAAGAGACCGAATTGAAGTGAATTTTAAGTCTAGACTTATTTTTGATAAGTCCTCCTCTGTTACAAAAAAAACTGATTATGATCTATTTGGATACAAGCATAATGAAAGAGAAAATCCATCTGTTTATAATGGAAATATAAACTCCTTTTCTTTTAGTGCTCAAATTGGAGATGATCCTATTCCATTCTCTCCATTGGTTGCTAATAGAATTAAATTATCGCTTGAAACATCAAAAAAAGATATACTAGCTTCTGATTTATCATTTACCAAACTACTTTTAGAGGCAGATTATAGAATTAACACCTTATTTAAAAGACGTTTTCTTCCAAATACACTTGATATAAAACTATTAGCTGGAACTTCTTTTGGAGACATACCACCTCAACGATTTCATTCTATAGATGGATCGATGAGCCTCGCAACTCCTTTTGGCTCTTTTCGATCTTTGAGAAATCACTTTGTTGAGGGAAGTCAAGTAGCTGGTATTTTTTGGGAACACAATTTTAGAACAGTTCCTTTTGAGATTCTTGGATTACAGTCATTTGCAAAAAAAGGTACGAGTATTTTAGTTTTTGGTGGACATGGGAAAACCTGGTTTTCTTCGGATGTTAAGAAGGTTTGGCCACAATATAGAGCACTAGACTCTGTTTATCATGAAATTGGCTTATCCGTAAGCGGGATCTTAGATTTATTCCGAATTGACTTAATTCAAAGACTTGACCAACCTGGTTTTTATGGCGGTGTAAGTATTGCTAAGTTTTTCTAGAAAATATTACCTTAGTTTAATAGAGAGTTGATAAACTTGTTTTATTTTGATGTCATTACAAATACACCATCCCAATTTTCGATGTATTCTCTGTTTCTCATTTCCTTAAATCGTTTAAGCATAATTATAGATGGATTTTCTTTCACATTTGGCAACATTCCTGGACGCCAAACCTCTAACTTTGAAGATTGAGTAACTAAATCAATCGCTTTTTCCCAATTTTGTTCACTGTAAGCTTGCATTCCTGCTTCATATAATTCAACGCATTTAAAGACATCTGGAGATAAATCTTCTTTGAAGCCAACTAGCTCATACATCTTTACAGGAAGAGAACGACCTTTTACAACAATTTTATCTAAATATCTAAAAAGTAAATCTGAACCATGTTTCTCTGCTTCTATCTTAGAATCTTCAGTGATCATAATAAAAACACCAAAACTTTTAGCCCCACTTTCACAACGTGCGGCAAGATTCACATTATCGCCCATCATGGTATAATTAAATCGTCTTGATGAACCCATATTTCCTGTTACCATCATTCCAGTATTCACACCAATTCGAGTCATCATATAATGAACTACTTCTGGCCATTCAGATTCCTTTGCCCATTTATCACGTAATTCTGCTTGCTTTTTTTGCATTCTTGCAGCTGTCCTACACGCTTTATAAGCATGATCCTCAAATGGAATTGGAGCACCAAAGAATGCGACTATCGCATCACCAATATATTTATCTAATGTTCCACCTTCATTAGTAAGAATATCTGTCATTGCAGACAAATACTCATTAATTAAGTCAACTAATTCTTTTGGCTTTAATTTTTCAGAAAATGTTGAAAAGCTTTGTATATCACTAAAAAATGCAGATATCTCGAATTCATCTCCACCTAATTGAGGTTCTTCACTAGATTCAATCATTCTATTCACAAGTTCAGGTGAAACATAACTAGAGAACATATTCTTAATTCTACGCTTTTCTTTCTGTTCAATAAGAAAATCATAGACTGTTGTACTTAAATACCCTAGAAATAGGATTAACAAGGGTGCTGTTAATTCAAAATGAATGGATTTAAACGTAAATAAATAGATGTTTAGAACTATAAATGACACAAATACAGTTAGTAATAAAATGACTCCAAAAACAGCTCGTACATTTTGTGTCACAAATACCATTAGTAGAGCAAGGAAGACTAAAACAGCTAATTCAATAGTAAAATCAACATCATAAATGAATGATTGATCTAAAATCGTTTGAATCGCATTAGCATGAATTTCATAACCAGGTAAATTTCCACTTGATGCAAAAGGTGCAGCATAATAATCATGCGCCTCAACTTGAATATTTCCCACTAATACAATTTTGTCTTTAAAAATATCAGTATATAATAACCCAAATTCAGGATCATCAAATCCGTTTACTTCTTCCTCAAAAGCGAGCTCAGAAAGCGTTGTAATTTCACTATCATCAACAACCTGCCACATATCATACTGTGAAAATGTTTTTGGTGGCCCGTAAAAATTGATAATCATCAAACCACTTCTAGATTTGAGCATCTTAATATCACCTATTTGAAAATATTGGTCTGTTTCTAAAAGCCTTTCTGAACTTGGAATGTCTTTGTAATTCCTTAAAACTTCTAAAGCGAAGGCATAATATTCTTTACTTAAATGCTTCCTTTTTGGTAAATAGCGCCTTATGAACGCATCTTGGTCTGTAACCACTGATACAAAACCCCAAGGGTTTGGGTTTTCTTTTTGAAATAAATCAATAGGTTCAACTAAAGAAATTGTATTTGACTTTGCGGATGATGCATCAGAATAACTTATTCTAGTTTCATTGTTTATATTGCCTGATAAAACAACATTGCCAGCTTTTTTTATTGCAGCAGAAAACAAAGAATCTGACTTTGGATTTTCTATATCATTCTTATTGAAAATTATATCCATTCCGATTGTTTTAGCACCGGCTTTGTTTAAATTCTCAATTAACTTTGCGTAATAAGAGGTGGGATAAGGATATTTGTCTGGAAACTCAGAATCTGTTTCCTCGCTAATTGCAACCAATACAATCGGAGATTCTTGTGTGTCTAAAGAACCTCTAAGTTGAAATAACTGATCTAACCATTTTAATTCAAATACTCGAAAGGGCCCAGTTACAGAAACGGCCATTGATAGAAAAAGAGTTCCAATTACAAGAAAAAGACCAACAAAAATACGATTTCGAGTTTTCTTTTTTACCATTTTACTCTACTAAAAACGATAAACATAACGTAATTGAATTACCCTATCGTTTGGAATACTTATTCCAGCGGTTTTAACAGATACATTTGTAAATGAGGCATCAAATAATAAAGAATGAGATCTATTGAAATTATAAGATGCACCACCGCGAATAATATAACTAGTTTGTTCTGAACTATTTGTGGATGTAAAATCTGGTACATAATAATCATCTAATAAATTATCTGTTGTACTATTATCAAATGTTGTTAATGATGTTGAATTAATAGTATTATTACTAAATGCTAAATCAGCAAATACTACCATTTTTTCATCAAATAAGAAATAATTAGCACCTATATTCATCCCAACTATTTCAACTTTTGATAAATCGTCAGCACCTGTTGAGTTGTTATAGGTAAAATTCAATGATGTTTTTAATGGTAAACTAGACCAATTTGTTGTAAAACCAACATTATAAATCTCAGATTCGAAACTACCATATTGATAAACCCTATCATCTGTATTAATATTCATGATATTAATATTTAAATCGTTGCGAATACCTTGAATAATAATTTCTTGAGAAAGTGAAAGACTAATTTGTCTTGTAAAATCTTTTCGAGGTGTTGCTACAACAATAGTGTCACCAGAAACAATTCTTAAGTTTCTAACAGCAGAAAATTGTTTATCATTTGTTAAAAAGGGATTGAATTTATCAAATCCGTTATTTCTATTTTGAACTCTATAACCAATTGAAACTCTAGGGAATCTTCTATCGTTAGGATAAATACTAAAATCACTATTTAGTATTTGTGTTCTTGTTGTAGATTCTTTTTGATTAATTAAATTATCTCTAAATCGTTCAAAACCTACTGTAACATAGATTTGATTTTTATACACTCTAAATCGATCTGTTAAAGAATATCCATCTATATCTCTTCTCATGGCAGTGTTAGACAAGGTCTGATATTCTGGCCCTACCCATTGATATCTCGCTTGGAAATTATTGCCAAAGAAACGCATGTTTAAGCTATTCTGTGAAGCCATTAATCCTGTTGGAACTGCTGTTCCTTTCATCCATAAAAAGGTATTACTTACTGGACCTATTTTACCTGTAGTATCAATAGTAACGGGTAAATAACTCAAATTTTCATTAATAATTATTATTCTGCTCAATGCATCTAATGCGTTTGTTATTTTTGAATCAATTTCAATTCCTAATTCATCTGCTCTTTCTTGATTTAACACCCCTTTTGAAATATCATTATTCAATAAAGAAAAACCGACATCACTTCTGAGTGTAATACGTTTATCAAACATTCTTACTACCATGTCTGATGCAAACATGAAATTATCTCTTGGTGGAGCTCCTCCTGTTGGTGCTAAAAACAAACTATCTTTTGCTAAGTCAAGTTCTGCTCTTTGTTGAGCAGTTAAACCGTTCAATAATTCAGGTTTGTACAAAACTAAATCATCATAATCATTAATGGTTGTAAGAGAGTTTACATCGTCTCTTACTTTCATGGAGTTAAATCCCCATTGGAAATGATCTCCATTACCCAAGGCAAAACGCCCTCCAAAAACCTCACGTTTAAACGATCCCGTTCCTAACTCCTGAAACTTTAAGGAATATTTGGGTTCTTTTAATTCTACACCATTAATATCTCTACCTAAAACTACCGAATCGAGTGTTACATCTTGATACAAATTTTCAATAGATCGTCTCATTTCGCCATAAGTTACTTGAAAGTTTATAAGACGATCAAACAGTCGAACAGATGAATTTACTCCAAAAATTCTATTTCCTGCTAAAATTAAGGGGTTTACTTGAGGGAATATATGACCTGCTTGTAACTCAAACCATTTACCGAGATAAACTTCCATTCCATATCTGTTTTGAGCTTGTAAACGAGGATCCTCTTGCGTTGTAAGCATACCATTTAAAGCATATCTAAACCATTTTTCAGTTCCACTAGCACGGAAACTTGCTTTATAAATATCCTGTGTATTTCCAAATATTGATTGGTTTCTAGCTGACAATTCAGCAAACCCTTTAGCCCATGTTCTTCCCTCAACCAAATTGGTTTTCTTTACTTTATTCGGATCGGCAGTTGGAAAAACCCAATCAGATAAAATAATTTTTTCTCCATTATAGGAGTACTCGATTGACACCTTATGATCACCAGGAAGTAAATCTTTCGGTTTATACGTAATAAGGTAAGGTGTAACTTCAGCTAAAGTGGTCACATCGACCCCATCAAATATAATTTTAATTGAGTCTGCACTTGCTTCACCTTCATTATAAAAAAGTGTTAAAGCAACTAAAGCATCTTCAGGAACGATAATTTCATCTGGTAGTGGAGAAAGAATGGTAAAATCCATTGTTTGAGTTGAGCCTGAGATTTCTTCAGGTTCTTTTTTAACTTCTTCTTGTTTCTCTTTCGGGTCAACTAATACAACACTAATTGGTTTATTAGATTCTTTAATATCTAAAGGGTATGTGAATTCATTTCCACTCGCCATAGTAAAGTTTAAATAATATTGAACACTATTCGCAGTTTCATTACTAAAACTGATTTTCACCACAACTTTATTTTGAACGATTTCTGCGCGAATACTTTGGTATGCTATTCCATCATCATACCTATAATTGAAAAACACTTCTTGAATATCTTGAATATTCAAGCCCAAAACCTCAAACTCTAATTCGCTCTCTGACATTCTTTCAATTACAGTTGGCTGATTATGATTAATTGATGCCTGAGCAAAACCTTTAGTGGTGAAAAACACTACTAAAAGAATGACCCACAATAAAGTTTTTTTCATAATACTTAAATATATTTTCATAGACATTAATATCCCAAATGACACCTTAGTACGTTAATTTTCTAGTATTAATCGTTTTCTTCATTCTCGAAGTATTCGATTTCAACTTCCCTTACTTGACCAGCATCATTACTAAATCTCAACTTTATGGTTTTTGGCTTAGTGCTAGTATCAAGTGTAGTATAAGTTGTTTCTTCTGTATTTAAATCATTATTTGTAACAGTTGAAACAGTTAAAGTTGAACTTTCGGAATCAACTTTTCCTTTATCTCTCCTCTTTAAAGTAACTTTTTGACCACTTCTAGTAGCAATTAGCTCTACTGAGCCTGAGAAAACTGTTACTATTGTTGAACCATCTTCGGTTACAGATGATGATAAACTTGTACCTTTTACAGAAGCGACCGCAGATGGAGTTTGTACCTCAAACTGACTTTGTCTTTTTGTAACATTTAAAAAGACTTCACCAATTTCAACTGCAATTCTAGAAGCTGTACTATTTTTATCAAGAACCTCACCTCTTATAATCAATAAAGACTTTGGTTTTACTTTAATTAAACTATTATCCATGAACTGAACAGCAGCATACCCATTGTTGTCCGTTTTTAAGGTATCGGAGTCATATAATTTTGCGGCCATTTTTGCAAGTTCCCAATCTTGAGACTCAGCATGTTTGATATTCACATCAGGTTTAAATCTTCTAATAATAGCAAGTGGTCTTTCACTTCCATAAGAGGCAAATACTAGACCTGTTACAAACTCAGAAGAAAAAAATACTATAAATGATGCAAATACAGTAAGAAGTATAAATCTTGTGTTCTTCATTTCCCTATTATCCTTAAAACTTATATTGTCCAGCCATAAACTTCTCTTTTATGACCTCTATTTCTCTTAATATCATTGCTGAACCTGTAACAGTTTTATTGTCATATTCAATTTTCATTAGTTTAAAACCACTTTCTTTTAACTCATTTACTAAGCCATCATCAATCAAACCATTTAATACAAGATACATATCATTATCAATTTCTTGAGTTGCAGTATTTTCACCAGGTCTGGCGACTGTAAACTCCCAAATTGTTGATCCTCTTAATTCTTCAACGCCTTTTACATTTGCAATATAAAATATCTGCCAATAGTACAATTGACCTTCCTCTAATTTTTGGACACCTTGTGGTGGAAGTGTAAAATCAACACCATTAACAATCGCATCTACAATTTCATTATCAATTAAACTACCACCAATACTTCGTCCATCTTCAATTGTTGGACTTGAAGAAAGTGCATTTTGAATCAAACCTTCAGCTGTTTCATCTGAATTTTTTGCTTTATTGACAACAACTAATCTGTATTTACCCGTTCTAGGGCCATCCCACCTAAAATTAGGGTTTGTCGTCATAATTGTTTGATTCGCACCAACTTCAGCTCCGGGCTGAATTAGAAAAAAGTCAACAGTTTGAGCAGCTTCAAGCGGTTTGACGCCTAAAAATTGAGTGTTACTTGCTACTGTTACGCCATCTCTTGTTAAGAATAATGTGATCTTGTAAACATCATTTGGAACATCTCCAGTTAATTTATTGAAGAATTCTTTTCCTTTTGAAGTCATTACATCTTCGACTTCAGTATAAGCATCAAATTTTATTTCGCCATCTATGCCTGGAAATCCTTGATCCTTTAAAGTTATACTTGATCCTGAAACTTTTTTGCCAGCACCTAAGGTAAAACCACGATTTGTTTGTGCAGCACTCAGTAACAAGCCATCTTTAGTACTCTCAATTTTGATATTGATTTTTAAATTATCAATATTTCTTGTTGTAGTATTTAGTAATTCAATCCAAAAAAGAGCCTCTGAAGTTGTACCTGCTGCAATATCAACACCAAAAGTTTGCAAATTTAACACTTCAGCATCTAATATTTTGTTCGAAACTGAAACACGGATTTGAATATCAACATTAGGTATAATAGGATTGTCTTGCGCTGATACAATTTGAGTAGATGCGAATACTAAACAAACTATACTCAGTTTTATCAAGAGTTTATGTAAAAAATGAAAATATATCATTGTAGTTAAATCTGACACGGTTACTAAAAAACAATTCCAAACATGGGCAAAAAACGATAAACTCGATATACAAGTGCTTGTTCCTATATTACATAATATGTTGAAACTATTCTAATATTTATACTTTGAAATCTCAAAAATAATGAAGAAAAACCCTGCAAAACTATATTTCTGTACTACCTATCACTTTTATATTTTTTTTGTGGAGATACGGGGATTCGAACCCCAGACCTTCGCGCTGCCAGCGCGACGCTCTAGCCAACTGAGCTACATCCCCTCTTGGTTTGCAAATATAATGCTTTTTGTGATAATTCAAAATTTTATGACTCTCGTTTCCGTTCAATATATATTGTGTTTAAAACAATATATTTCTTATTTTACACAGTCTAAATAAATCATATTCATATTTGAATTGAATAGCAAATTTCACACGGAGAAAAGTAAATGCGCAAACATTTAAATCTTTTAATAATGTTATTCCTATTCACAGGAATGACAATAACAATTACATCATGCAGCTCACCTGAACCGGTTGTTGAAAACACCACACCTGTTGACACTGACGCTGACGGGATTCCAGACGAGGAAGAATTAAAAATCGGTACTGATCCTCTTAAAGCAGATACTGATGAAGATGGTTTGAATGACTTTGACGAGATTAACAGATACAATACAAATCCATTAGTTGCTGACTCCGATGAAGAAGGCTTAAAAGATGGCGAAGAAGTTCTCACATATAGAACTAATCCACTAAACAAGGATACAGATGGTGATGGTATTTCTGATTATGATGAAGTAAAAACACATCGCACGAATCCTAATAGTGCCGACTCAGATGGTGACGGCCTTTCTGATTATGATGAAATCTTCACACACAAAACTAATCCAAATAATCCAGATTCTGATGGTGACGGTTTTAATGATGCTCAAGAAATCGAAATGGGATTTAACCCTGTTGACAATAACAGTCCTGTGTATTTAGCTGTATTAAACCCGATTAATTTTGACTTTGACAAATCATCAATTGACAAAGCTTCTGCACTAAGTCTGAGCGAAAATGTTGAAAAATTACTTGCTTCACCTAGTTACACTATTCGTGTTGATGCTTTTACTGATCATGTTGGTGGAGATCAATATAATTTAAGACTTAGCAAAAGAAGAGCTAATGAAGTTCTTAAATTCTACAAGAAAAATGGTATCTCTGAAGAACGTATTGAAGCACGTGGTTTAGGTAAAGATCCTAATCCTTGCGCATCAGATGATTTAAATGGACGCGGATGTCGTGAAAATAGACGTGCTGATTCAGTTCCAATTAATCCTTACAAATACACTCCTCGTAAATAATAATTCGAGTTGTATTAAATAATTTTCAAGCCGGATAAGGAAACTTATTCGGCTTTTTTATTTTAGCATAGTTTCATTTTTTTAATTCAACTTTTTTTGTCCTAAATAATTCATTAGGTTTTTTTAAATCTCATTTGCTTGAAAATAACTCTCTTTGACTGGAATATTTTTAATCACCAGAGTTCAAGAAAAGTTTAACCATTTATTGATAACACACTTTCATGATCTTCTCTGTTTAAACACGCCATTAGCTAACTCATTGAGCTTAGACTTTAAATCATTTCTTTCAGTTTGTCACACTTAGAAACACTGAGATTCTAAAATATATAAAGAGAAAAGTGATATCAAAAAATTGAGAACTAATAACAAATCTCGTTGTATTAACGATATTAATTCATGCTGATATCCCAAATCACAGAGTGAACATTATTAACCTGAGTTCGGGTTAAGGATACTTAGTTAATTTTGATAGTTATTACAAACTATGCTTTGATAATTCAATTCTCCCTCTGCTCATATTAAAAAATATAAATCCTTGATTTGTAGATATTTAGATAACACTTCGTTTCAAATGTAATTAGTCGTTCCTTACCAAGCCACTTTTTGAGTCAACAATAGGAATTGAGAGAGCCAATAGAACAGACCATCCCAAAGCGAAAAAGTTTTTTCAGCACAGA
>Ga0100383_1000412_pt1 | contig 34294 bp, 33 predicted proteins | sample CryGeymeta201507_FD_81565 | JGI IMG/M metagenome (GOLD analysis project Ga0100383, IMG submission 81565) | Groundwater microbial communities from Crystal Geyser aquifers in Utah, USA - Crystal Geyser metaG 2015-07 | ecosystem: Environmental > Aquatic > Deep subsurface > Groundwater | place: USA...
GGTATCCAATGCCGCCACCTCGGTGGCAACTGCCTTGAGCTGGCTTGGCGTCATTTGCCGCAGTGCCGCGACAATCTGTTTCAAGTTCGGGGTGCGCATGTTGGACTCCTGGATGTGTCGGCGTACGTGCGCCATGACACCCAGTCTCCTCCCAATGAGGCTCACCACGTGAGCCTGACCACAGCATTCGCGAACAGAGCCTTCAAAAATACCGTCTTCGGAAACATGCTTTACCGGAATCATTATGAATCAACGCAGATGAGAGGTTTTTTAGTCTTTCGCCCCCAAGTAATGCCATCTACAAGGCAGTTGTCCCACCATGTGCAGTAAATCACGCACGTACTCATTGAGTGATCTGGCATGATTATCCCATTCAACAAGCCCTACATGACCGGCAAGGAACTCTGGTACATCGCCCAGGCACACCACAACGGGTGGCTGGCGGGCGATGGTAGCTTCACCAAAAGATGCAATGCCTGGCTGGAACAACGGACCGGTGCAAGGCGGGCGTTATTAACTCATTCCTGTACGGCGGCGCTGGAAATGGCGGCGATCCTGGCCGACATCCAGCCCGGCGACGAAGTGATCATGCCGTCCTACACCTTCGTTTCCACCGCCAATGCCTTCGTACTGCGCGGCGCGGTGCCGGTGTTTGTGGACATCCGCCCGGACACGTTGAATATCGACGAGACACTGATCGAGGCGGCCATCACGAATAAAACCCGCGCCATCGTGCCGGTGCATTACGCCGGGGTGGCCTGCGAGATGGACGCCATCATGGACATCGCCGCGCGCCACAAGCTGCTGGTCATCGAGGATGCCGCGCAGGGCATCATGTCCAGCTACCAGGGGCGTCCGCTCGGCAGCATCGGCCACCTTGCCGCGCTCTCCTTCCACGAGACCAAGAACATCATTTCCGGCGAGGGCGGCGCCCTCCTGGTCAACGATCCGGCGCTGGCCGAGCGCGCCGAAATCATCCGCGAGAAAGGCACCAACCGCAGCCAGTTCTTCCGCGGCCAGGTGGACAAATACACCTGGGTGGACATCGGTTCCTCCTTCCTGCCGAGTGAGTTGATCGCCGCCTTCCTGTGGGCGCAGATGGAGGAGGCGGACGCCATCACGCAACGCCGGCTGGACATCTGGCAGACCTACCACGACGCCTTCCTCGATCTGGAACAACGCGGCAAGGTGCGCTGCCCGCAGGTGCCGGCCCATTGCCGGCACAACGCGCACATGTACCAACTGCTCCTGCCCTCCCTGGAAAAGCGTACCGCGTTCATCGCCACACTCAAGGCGCAGGGCATCAGCAGCGTGTTTCACTACGTCCCATTGCACACCTCGCCGGCCGGACTCCGGCATGGCCGCGCGGTGGGCGACATGCGCCATACGCTGGAACTCTCCGACCGCCTGGTGCGCCTGCCGCTCTGGCTGGGAATGGAAGACCATCTGGAGGAGATCATCCACCACGTCATCGCGGCTGCCGAGTGAATCAACTTCTGCCAACCGTCCCCATGAAACTCGCCACCTGGAACGTCAATTCCCTGAAAGTCCGCCTGCCGCATCTGCTCGATTGGCTGGCCGCGACGCAGGCCGATGTGGTCTGTCTGCAGGAAACCAAGCTGGAAGACGCCAATTTCCCACGCGCGGAAATCGAGGCGGCCGGCTACCAGGTCGCCTTCAGCGGACAGAAGACCTACAACGGCGTCGCCATCGTCAGCCGCTTGCCGCTTGAAGACGCGCAGGCTGGCATTCCCGGTTTCGCGGATGAGCAGAAGCGGGTGCTGGCGGCGACGGTGGACGCCGGGGGTACGCAAACCCGCGTGGTCTGCATCTACATCCCCAACGGCCAGAGCCTGGATTCCGACAAGTATCTCTACAAACTGCGCTGGTTGAATGCGCTGCATTCCTGGCTCAAGGACGAACTGGCGCGCTATCCGTGCCTGGCCCTGCTGGGCGACTACAACATCGCGCCGGAAGACCGCGACGTGCATGACCCGGCGGCCTGGGTGGGCAATGTGCTGGTGTCAGAGCCGGAACGCGAGCAGTTCCGGGCGCTGCTGGGCCTGGGTCTGAAGGATGCCTTCCGCCTGTTCGAGCAGCCGGAAAAGAGTTTCAGTTGGTGGGATTACCGCGCCGCCGGCTTCCGCCGCAACCTGGGGCTGCGCATCGACCACATCCTGCTGTCGCCGGAACTGGCCGCCCGCTGCGCGGCGGTGGAGATCGACAAGGCGCCGCGCAAGCTGGAGCGGCCCTCAGACCATACGCCGGTGGTGGCGACCCTCGACCCCGCGTAGGAGCGGGGGGGGCCAACGGTTCATCACGCCAGTCGCATGACTTCCCCATGCCGTGGGCAGCTCAGCAGATGATCGTTGACCAGGCCGGCGGACTGCATGAAGGCATAGCAGATGGTCGGGCCGACGAACTTGAAGCCCCGTTGCAGCAGGCACTGGCTCAAGCGTTGCGAGTCTTCCGTCGCCGCCGGCACCTCGGCCATTGCGCGCCAATGGTTCTGCCGTGGCTGGCCATTCACCACTGCCCAGATCAGTTCGGAAAAATCGCCGCCACGCGCCTTCACGGCGAGAAACGCGCGCGCGTTGGCAATCGCGGCGGCCACCTTGGCGCGGTTGCGGATGATGCGCGAATCGGCCAACAGGGCCGCGACACGATCTGAATCGTAGGTGGCGATGCGCACCGGGTCGAAGCCGTCAAAAGCCAGGCGCAGCCCCTCGCGGCGGCGCAGGAGGGTGATCCACGACAAGCCCGCCTGCATCCCTTCCAGCAACAGCAACTCGAATAGCGCCCGCTCATCACGCAGCGGAACCCCCCATTCTTCGTCGTGATAGCGCTGGTAGAGCGGGTCGCTGCCGGGCCACGGGCAACGCTGTAATTCAGCCATGAAAATTCTCCTTGAATACACTGCCCATAGTGTTTAAAAAGCGGTTTCCACCATATATCTAGTGTGAGGACGTCGCCATGCAGGAAGCCCTGTTCCCCGAACTGGCCGATCAAGCCATTTCCAGTGAAGTGCTGTTGGAAAAATACGCCAAAGGCGACGAGAAGAACGTGGTTGATGTGCGCATCAGGGTGGCACGGGCCTTGGCTTCGGTGGAGAAAAAGGCACAACGGGCGCACTGGGAAAAAGCTTTCTTTCAGGCCATGGAAGCGGGTTTCGTCCCGGCCGGTCGGATCAATTCGGCCGCGGGCACCGGCTTGCAGGCGACCCTGATCAACTGTTTCGTGCAGCCGGTGGGCGATGCGATTTCCGGCGAGTCGGACGGTCGGCCCGGTATCTATGTGGCGCTGGAAGAAGCCGCTGAAACCATGCGCCGCGGCGGGGGCGTCGGCTATGATTTTTCCACCATCCGCCCGAAAGGCGCGCTGGTGAAAGGCACCCAGTCGCGCGCTAGCGGGCCGGTGTCCTACATGCGCGTGTTCGACCGCTCCTGCGAGACGGTGGAATCGGCGGGCAGCCGGCGCGGCGCCCAGATGGGGGTGATGCGCTGCGACCATCCGGATATCGAAGCCTTCATCCACGCCAAGGACCAGGGCGACCTGAAGAATTTCAACATCTCCGTGGGCGTCACCGATGCCTTCATGCAAGCGGTGGCGGCCGACGGCGATGTGGAACTGGCGCACAAGGCCGAGCCCGGTGCCGAACAGAAGGCCAACGGCGCCTATCACCGCGGAGGCGACGCCGATGAGGGCCTCTGGGTCTACCGCAAGTTGCGCGCGCGCGAGCTGTGGACCCAGATCATGTCCTCCACCTACGACCACGCCGAACCTGGGGTGCTGTTCATCGACCGCATCAACCGCGACAACAACCTCGGCTACTGCGAAACCATCGAGGCGACCAACCCGTGCGGCGAACAGCCGTTACCGCCCTACGGCTGCTGCTGCCTCGGCTCGCTCAACCTCACCCGCTTCGTCAACAGCGCCTTCAGCGAAGAGGCCAGCTTCGATTTCGAGGGCCTCAAGCGCATCCTGCCTACCTGCGTGCGGGCGCTCGACAATGTGCTCGACCTCACCGCCTGGCCACTGGAAAAGCAGCGCGCCGAAGCCCACGCCAAGCGCCGCGTCGGCCTCGGCTTCACCGGCCTGGGTGACGCCCTGGTGATGCTCGGCCTGCGCTACGACACCCCGGAGGCGCTGGCCTTCTCCACCAAAGTAGCCGAGTTCATGCGCGACCAGGCTTATCTCGCCTCGGTGGACCTGGCGATCGAACGCGACCCCTTCCCGCTGTTCAACCCGGATTTGTATCTGTCCGGCGGCAACTTCGCCTCGCGCTTGCCGGAGGAGATCAAGGCCGCGATCCGCGAGCACGGCATCCGCAACTCGCACCTGCTTTCCATCGCGCCCACCGGCACCATCTCGCTGGCCTTCGCCGACAACGCCAGCAATGGCATCGAGCCGCCGTTCTCCTGGGCCTACACGCGCAAGAAGCGCCTGGCCGAAGGCGGCTGGAAGGAATACCAGGTGGAAGACCATGCCTGGCGGGTGTACCGGGAACAGGGGGGCGACATGGAGAACCTGCCGGCCGCCTTCGTCACCGCCCTGGAAATCTCCGCCCTGGCGCACATGAATATCGTCGCCGCCGTCGCGCCCTACGTCGATTCCGCCATCTCCAAGACAGTCAACGTTCCGGTCGACTACCCCTACACCGACTTTGAAGGCCTCTACATGGCGGGCTGGAAAGCCGGCCTCAAGGGGCTGGCCACCTACCGCCCCAACGCCGTCCTCGGCAGCGTGCTGTCCACCGGCACGGAATCCCAGGCAGCGGACAAGACCGCCGCCGCGAAGGCCAAATCACCGCAGGACTTCGAGCTCTCTGACGTCAACCGCCGCATCGAAATCAAGGCCCTGCCGGCACCGGTGCTGGAAAGCCTGAAATGGCCCGGCCGCCCGAAACTGTCCGGCGGCAACCCGGCCTGGTGCTACATGATCGACAGCGCCTGCGGCAGCTTCGCCCTGTTCGTCGGCCACACCGAGGTTAGCCACGGCGAAGGCGAAGGCCGCGCCTGGCCATTCGAAGTCTGGGTCAACGGCGCCGAACAGCCGCGTGGCTTGGGCGCTGTGGCGAAAACGCTGTCGATGGACATGCGCGCCAACGATCGCGGCTGGCTCAAATTGAAGCTCGACACCCTGGCGAAAACGCGCGGCGACGACAGTTGCGCCATCCCCTTCCCCCCCAATGGCGAACCGCGCCAGATGCCCAGCCTGGTCGCCGCCACCGCGCAACTCCTGCGCTGGCGCCTGGACGACCTGCACGCCCTGGAAGGCGGCGAGGAGAATTTCAGCCCGCTGCTCGACGCCCTGTTCTCACACAAGGAACCCAAGACCGGCACCGATGGCACCTTGTCCTGGACCGTGGATGTCTACAACCCCCACACCGGCGACGACTTCGTCCTCGGCCTCAAGGAAATCACCCTGCCGGATGGCGTCACCCGCCCCTATTCCGTCTGGCTCGCCGGCGAATACCCGCGGGCGCTGGACGGCCTGTGCAAACTGCTGTCGCTCGACATGCGGGTCATGGACCCGGCGTGGATCGGCATGAAACTGAGGAAGCTCCTCAACTACCCGGAACCCCTGGGCGACTTCATGGCCTTCGTGCCAGGACAATCGAAACAGAGCAACTGGCCCTCCACCGTCGCCTACGTCGCCCGCCTCATCATCCACCGCTACGCCATGCTCGGCATCCTGACGGAAGACGGCCTGCCGGTGAGGGAAATGGGCATCCTGCAAACCCCCGCGCTGCCCCCCGCCCATTCCGGCGAACCCGCCAAAGTCATGATGACCGGCGCGATATGCAAGGAATGCGGCAACGCCACGGTGATCAAGAAGGACGGCTGCGAGTTCTGCACCGCGTGCGGAGCGGTGGGGGCGTGTGGGTGAAGGGCCGCGGCTAACCCGTTTTGTTCACGACGTGCCGCCGACGGTAAGCCCATCCACCCGCAGCGTCGGCTGGCCGACACCCACCGGCACGCTCTGGCCTTCCTTGCCGCAGGTGCCAACGCCGGGGTCGAGCTTCAGGTCGTTGCCGATCATGGAGACGCGGGTGAGCACATCCGGGCCGTTGCCAACCAGGCTCGCACCCTTTACCGGGCGGGTGATGCGGCCGTCCTCGATGAGATAGGCCTCGGCCGCCGAGAACACGAACTTGCCGCTAGTGATGTCCACCTGGCCGCCGCCGAAGTTGGCGGCATACAGCCCTTTCTTCACGGAAGCGATGATTTCCGCAGGGTCTTTGTCGCCCGCCAGCATGTAGGTATTGGTCATGCGCGGCAGCGGCAGATGGGCGAACGATTCGCGCCGCCCGTTGCCGGTGGGGGCCATGTTCATCAGGCGGGCATTCATGGCGTCCTGCATATAGCCCTTGAGGATGCCGTTTTCGATCAACACCGTGCGTTGTGTGGGCGTGCCCTCATCATCGACGTTGAGCGAGCCGCGGCGATCAGCCAGCGTGCCGTCATCCACCACGGTAACGCCGTCCGCCGCCACCCGCTGGCCGATGCGGCCGGAAAACGCGGAAGAACCCTTGCGGTTGAAATCGCCTTCCAGGCCGTGGCCGATGGCCTCGTGCAGCAGGATGCCGGGCCAGCCGGAACCGAGTACCACGGTCATGTTGCCGGCCGGCGCGGGAATCGCGTCGAGATTGGTGAGCGCCTGCGCCACCGCCAACTGCGCGTATTCGAGCAACTGATCGTCGCTGAAATGCGCGTAGTTGAAGCGGCCGCCGCCGCCCGCCGAGCCCTGCTCGCGGCGGCCGCCCTGTTCGACGATGACTTGCAGCGAGACCCGCACCAGCGGCCGCACATCCGCCGCCAGGCGACCGTCCAGACGCGCCACCAGAATGACTTCGTATTCGCCCGCGAGGCTGGCCATGACCTGGCTGACGCGCGGGTCAAGGCCGCGGGCGTAGTTCTCCAGCCGGTGCAGCAGGGCCACTTTTTCCGCCTCGGTGAGGGAGGCCAGCGGGTCGATCGGCGCATACAGGGTGCGCCCGCGCACCCGATGCGCCACCTGTAGGCTGGCTCCCTTACCGGCGGCGGCAATGGCGCGCACGGTGGTGGCGGCTTCCTGGATGGCCGCCAGGCTGATGTCGTCGGAATAGGCGAAGGCGGTATGGTCGCCGGCCACCGCGCGCACACCGACGCCCTGGTCGATGTTGAAGCTGCCCGATTTGACCTGGCCTTCTTCCAGGCTCCAGGCCTCGGAACGGGAATACTGGAAATACACGTCGGCATCGTCGACGCGGTGCGCGGCAAGCAGGCCGAACACCGCGTCGAGCTGGGGCAGGTCCAGCTCATTGGGCAATAGCAGGGTGGATTCGGCGGTGGAGAAGAGAAACAGGTTGGGATCGACGGCGTTCATTGGGGTCTCGTAGTGCCAACAGGGTTGCCGGCTTGGGTGGGGGGTCGGCGGGGATACCGGCGCACCCCACGGGTTCAGGGTTTGATGACGTCTACCTTGATGCCTTTGCGGCATTCCAGGCTGCGGTGCTTGAGCGCGGGCAGGCTAGCGCGCAGGCCGGCCTGATAGGTCGGGTTGATGCCGGCGATGACCACACCGGAACCGCGCGGCAGGCGGTCAAGGATGTTGCCCCAGGGGTCGACGATCATGCTGTCGCCGTGGGTCTCGCGGCCGGAAACATGGTAGCCGCCCTGCGCCGGGGCGATCACATAGGCCAGGTTCTCGATGGCGCGGGCGCGAATCAGGGTTTCGAAATGCGCGCGGCCGGTGGTGGCGGTGAAGGCGGCTGGCACCACGATCATGTCCACCTCGCCCATCGCCCGATACAGCTCGGGAAAGCGCAGGTCGTAGCAGATCGACAGGCCGAGGCGGCCGAATGGGGTTTCCACCACCACCACGCGGTCGCCCGCTTCGATGGTGTTTTCTTCGCGGTAATGCTCGTTGCCGAGGTCGAGGCCGAACAGGTGGATCTTGTCGTAGCGCGCCACCAGCCGGCCACGGTCGTCATAGACCAGACAGGCATTGCGCACCTTGCCGGGGTCATCGCAGGCCATGGGAATCGAGCCCCCCACCAGCCAGATAGCGTGTTTCTTCGCCTGGGCGGCGAGGAATTTCTGCATCGGCCCTTTGCCTTCCTGCTCGCACACCGCGATCTTGTCGGTGTCCGTCAAACCCATGATGGAAAAATTTTCCGGCAACGCCACCAGCCTGGCGCCGGCCGCCACCGCCATGCCGATCAGCCGCTCGGCTTCCGCCAGATTGGCCGCCACATTGGGGCCGGAAGCCATCTGGATAGCCGCGACTCGGGTCACACCGATCACCTCCTTGGCCGGATTGGGAGCGGCGCGGGATTTGGTCTTGGCGAAGCTGGAGGGTTTGGCGGGGGTCACGGAAGCATCCTTGCGGCGTGAGGAAGAGGCGGGCTTGAGGGTACACAAGGATTTCGCCGCACCGCAATAGCCAATACCGGCAAGCGGCGTAGGTCAGACATCCACCGGGTCGACATCCAATATCCACTTCACACCCCGCGCCGGCAGCCTCGCCACGGCTTCCAGCCAGACCCCAAGAAAAGCTTGCAGGCGGCCGCGAGCGCCGGATTGCAGCAGCAATTGCAGGCGGTGGCGGCCGGCAATACGCAGCATCAAGGCGGGAACCGGGTCGAAGATTTCCACGCCCCGCGCCACGCCTTGGCCGATTTCCAGGCCGATTTCACGCGCCGCCAGCAAAAACCCCAGCGCGGCTTCTTCCGTGTTCGCCTCGGCGCGCAACACCGCTTGCGCGACGAAGGGTGGGAAGTCGGCAGCGCGGCGTTCGCGCAGGGCGGCGGCGGCGAAACCCGGGTAATCGTGGCGCGCCACCGCCTGATACAGCGGATGGCCGGGGTAACGGGTCTGGATCAGGACCATGCCCGGGTGCTCGGCGCGGCCGGCGCGCCCCGCCACCTGCATGAGCTGGGCGAACAGGCGCTCGCTGGCGCGGAAGTCCGGCGACACCAGGGCCTGGTCGGCGCCGATCACGCCCACCAGGGTGAGATGGGGGAAGTCGTGGCCTTTGGCGACGATCTGGGTGCCCACCAGGATGTCCACCTCGCGCGCCGCCACCCGCTCGCGCATCGCGGAAAAAGCCCCCTTGCGCGCGGCGCTGTCGCGGTCGATACGCAAAATGCGGGCTTCGGGAAAGCGTTCCGCCAAGGTTTCTTCCACCCGCTGCGTGCCTTGGCCGGAAGGGCGCAAATCGACGCCGCCGCATTCTGGGCAGGCTTCCGGCGGGCGCGTGTTCAGCCCGCAGTGGTGGCACACCAGGCGATAACCCGCCGAGTCGTTGCCATGCGCGCGGTGCAGCACCAGATGCGCGGAACAGCGTGGGCAGGGGAAGACATGGCCGCAGCCATTGCACAGCAGGGTGGGGGCGTAGCCGCGCCGGTTGATGAACACCAGGCTCTGTTCACCGCGTTGCAGGGTGGCTTCCAGGGCGGCCAGCAGGGCACGGCTGAGGCCTTGTTTGGGATGATCGGCGCGGCTGTCGATCAGGCGCACGGTCGGCAGGCTGGCCTGGGCATGGGCGCGGGTGGCCAGGCTGAGCAGTTGGTAACGCCCGGCGCGCGCGTTGTTCCAGGTTTCCAGGGCGGGGGTGGCGGAACCCAGCACGATCGGCACGCCGGCTTGGCGAGCGCGCCATACCGCCACGTCACGCGCGGAATAGCGCATACCCTCCATCTGCTTGTAAGAGGTGTCGTGTTCCTCATCCACCACGATCAAACCCAGGCGCGGCAGGGGGGTGAACACCGCCAGGCGAGTGCCCAGGATGATGTCGGCGCGCCCCGCCAAGGCCTCCAGCCAGCCGGCGCGCCGCTCGCCACTGCTCAAGCCGCTGTGCAGGCCGACCAGGTGCCGTCCCGGGAAGCGCTGCTTGAAGCGCTCGCTGAGTTGCGGCGTGAGGTGAATTTCTGGCACCAGAATCAGGGCCTGGCGGCCGCGCGCCAGGGACTCGGCGACCAGGCGCAGATACACCTCGGTCTTGCCGCTGCCGGTAACCCCATAGAGCAGCCAGGGGGAAAAACCCGTGCCAGCCGCGCGGATGGCATTCAGCGCCGCTTCCTGGTCCGCAGTGGGCGGGGGAAAAACCCTCTCTTTCGCGGGCGGCGGCGGGAGGGTGGCGGCTTCCAGCCAGCCGCGTTTTTGCCAGCCACGCAGCAACGTCTTTTCCCTATCGCCGAGATCGGCGCGCGCCACCGGGTTAGCTAAAAAACGAGTGGCAAGCGCGAATTGCGCGGGCTTGCGGGCATTGATCTTGACCACTTCGGCACGCCCCGTTGCGCTTAGCACATAGGCCACCGGCTGGGCTGCCGACGCTGCCTGGCGGCCACCGTGGCGCAGGGCGGGCGGCAACAGACTGGCCAGGACCGCACCCAGGGGGTGGTGGTAGTAGCCCGCGGCGAAGCGCGCCAGGGCCAGCAATTCGGCCGGCAGTGGCGGCGTATCGCGGTCGATGTGCAGGAGGGTTTTCAGGGCGGCGGGCGCCACCTCGCTGTGCGCCGCCAGTTCCACCAGCACCCCCACCAGGGTGCGTGGCCCAAACAGCACTTCGACCCGGCGGCCGATGTCGGCCGCCTCCGCTTCCGGCGCCCGGTAGTCAAACAGGCGGTCGAGCGGGATGTCGAGGGCGACGCGGGCGATAGGACTCATTGCAGACCAGGAGACTTAACGTGAAATAACCGCCATGCCGTAGGAACGGACCGTTTGATGAAGCCCCTAACCTTCGGTATCCGCGATGCGCGCGGCAGCCCGCAAAGGTGAAGCGCGTGGTCTTGGCGAGCGCAAGAGTCGGTAATCGAAACAGGAAAATATTTCATGTTGCAAAGCCGCATTCCCGAAGCTCAATTAACGCTCAAAGTTAATGTGGTTTGTTAGAAAAAAGGGCGAAGCCGGCGCCCCTCAAAGGGGTTTTAAAGTTGTCCACCGAACCTGTGGATAACCCTGTGGGCAAGCTGTCATGAAAAGGTAAAAACGCTTGTAGCACGCCAGCTTAGGCCATCGGCTCAATTTTTACGCATAAAATAAAACCTTTAATATCAATAGGTTATATTTTATGTGAAAAGGTGTCAGGAACGGGTTCGGCCAGCAAAGTCAAGCACAATAAATGTGCATAAGTTATTGCTAATTTGCTGCTTTTCCGATGCTTTTGGGTGCCTCTGACGAGGCCTCGCCCCGGTGGTCGTCCAGGGTGTCAGTGGCCCACTCCACCAGCGCGTCCTGCGCGGGCCCGCCGGCTTCGGCATTAGCGTGGTTGATCAGGAATACGACCACGCGGCGATGCCCGTCCGGGGTACGCGCATAGCCGGCCAGGTTGCGCACGCCATTGAGGCTACCGCTTTTCAGCCAGGCCTGGCCCTGGGCCGCGGAGCCGTTGAGGCGGTGCTTTTGCGTGCCTTCCAACCCTACCGCCGGCAGCGAGGCGGCGAACTCGAACCAGGCGGGCTGCCGGGTCGCCCAGCGCAGCAAGCGGGCCAGGGAGGCCGCCGAAATACGCTCGATGCGGGAGAGGCCGGCTCCGTTCTCCAGCACCAGCTTGCCGCATTCCAGATCGTGTTCCGCCAGCCAGGCGCGTAGCGCGCGCACCCCCTTGTCCCAGGTGGCGGGGGCACCATAGCGAGCGGCACCGAGATTGAGCAGCAACATCTTGGTCATGACGTTATTGCTGAACTTGTTGGTATCGCGGACCAGTTGCGCCACCGGCGGGGAGTCGAATTCCAGCAGGAGGCGCGCCGTCGGCGGCACGGAGTTGCGCACCTCGCCGGCCATCACGCCAGCGCTGAGATTGCCACTGAGTTTGCCACCCAACTCGCCCCATATCTGCTTGAACCACGCCGCCGTGGTGGCCTCCGGCGGCAGCAGGTTGAGGGCGATGGCCTGGTCGCCGCAGGACAGGGGATAACGGCCATTGACGGTCAGTTTTCCCGGCTCCAGCAGCATCTGTTCGCGCAAGGCCTGGCAGGCACCGTCGCCGGGCACCAGTTGGTTGCTGAGCGAGGGGGCTTCCAGCGGCGGATCAAAACGCGCGCTGACCGTTGTGCCGTCGCTGGCCAGCATTAAAGACACAGTATTGAAGTTGGCCAGAAGGGCTGCGGGTGGCGCGTTGTAGGGGCGCAGCGGAGCCTGGTCGAAGGCGGCGGGGTCGATCGGGCCAAGCCGGTAAAAACTGCCGTCGAGCACCACCTCGCCACGGATCTCGCGCACCCCGCGCGCACGGATTTCCCGCAACAGCAGCCAGAAGCGTTCGGGGGTCAGCGCCGGGTCGCCGCCGCCTTGCAGGATCAGGCGGCCGTCGAGGATGCCGTCCTTGAGCGTACCGTCCAGCAGCACGCGAGTCTTGAAGGTGTGGGCGGGACCAAAACTGTCGAGTACGGCCAGGGTGGTGACCAGTTTCATTACCGAAGCGGGATTCAGGGAACGCGCGCCACCATGCAAAAGAAGGGGCTCGGCGGCGTCGAGGTCATGCACCACGGCGGCAACATGGGTGTCGGGAATGCCAGCCTGGGCCAGCGCCTGGGCGACCGGAGGCGGCAGGTCGGCGTGGGCGCTGGCTGCCGAGAAAAAGAATACGACGGCAACCAGGCATTCCTGTAGCGCCGGCATCCTTGCCGGCATCTTCATCGGCAACGATGCCGGTGCTACCCCGGGGACAAGGTGCCAGGCTGCCAGGGAGGCTTGGCCTATGCGGTGCCGGCTTGCAACCGGCTTGCCGGCAAGGATGCCGGCGCTACAGGGCAAGATCGCTGACGTACCAGTCCATCGCTTCCACCAGGCCTTGCTGGATGCGATGGCTGGGTTGGTAGCCGAGCAGGGTTTTCGCCTTGGTGATGTCGGCCAGCGAATGGCGCACATCACCGGCGCGGAAATCGCGATAGCTGGGCTTGCAGTCTTTCAGATGCGGGAAGCGCGGCTCCAGGGTGGAGCGGATGGCCTCGAACAGGTCATTCAGGGTGGTGCGGTCGCCCACCGCGACGTTGTAGACCTGGTTGGCGGCATCCGGATGCAATGCGGTGGCGGCCAGCAGGTTGGCCTGCACGGTGTTGGCGATGTAGCAGAAATCGCGGCTGGTCTCGCCATCGCCGTTGATATAGACCGGCTCGTTATGAATCATCGCCGCCGTCCACTTCGGCACCACGGCGGCATAGGCGCCCGCCGGGTCCTGGCGGGCGCCGAAGATGTTGAAGTATCTGAGGCCGATGCTCTTGAAACCGTAGACACGGGCGAATACGTCGGCGTACTGCTCATTGACCAGCTTGGTCACGGCATAGGGTGACAGCGGCTTGCCGATCACGGCTTCCACCTTGGGCAGACCGGGATGGTCGCCGTAGGTGGAACTGGACGCCGCGTAGACGAAGCGTTTCACCTGAGCATCACGCGCCGCCACCAGCATGTTGAGGAAGCCATCGATGTTGGCGCCATTGGTGGTGAGGGGGTCTTCCAGGGAGCGCGGCACCGAGCCGAGGGCGGCCTGATGCAGCACGTAATCGACCCCGGCACAGGCGGCGCGGCAGTCGTCCAGCTTGCGGATGTCGCCCTCGATGAACTTGAAGCGCGACCATTGTTCCGGAGTGACGGCATCCTGTATCTGCTTGAGGTTGTGGTGATGGCCGGTGGCGAAGTTGTCCAGGCCGACCACTTTCTGCTCCAGTTTGAGCAGGGCTTCCAGCAGGTTGCAGCCGATGAAGCCGGCCACCCCGGTGATCAGCCAGGATTTCGGGGCGGTGGGGAGGTGTGAGCGGAGTTGTTCATAAGCGGTCATAACGGTTCCAGATTCAGGACGCAGGCGGCGAAATCACGAAAATCATCGAGATGCCGCCGACATATGCTGTGCACGATATGCCAGTCGATGGCGTTGTAACTGTGGATCGCGATATTACGGAATCCGACCGCCTTTCTCATGCGGGCGGCCAGTTCCGGATTGATGAGTCCCGCGTTGGTGAGCGCATCGAAAGCCTGCCCCATGGTGTCCGGCGCGGGGATTTCACGACTGGCGATCAGGTGGGCAGCCACGTCGACACTGAGTTGCACGGCGCGGGTGAGGTTCAACGCAATGATGTCCTGGGCATCGACATCGCGTTCCAGCGTTTCCGCATCGGCCGGGCACTTGCCACTGACCCTGGCAAGGCAGCGACGCAGAGATTCCAGTTTCTGCTCGATCACCTGCCGATCCATGCCTGCCTCCGTTCGGCCAGTATCCGGTTGCGATAGGGCGCGAAATCCGCGTTGTCGAAGAGATGCCGGCGCAAAAGTTGCGCGTGGCGCTCGTCACTGCCCAGCACGCGCCGCCCATGCGCGAGGATCTGCCCAAGCAGGGGTTCGCCGACGCGCGCCAGGTCGATCAGGTCGACCGGCCGGCCGATGTGCAAGGCGAGATCGGCGATCAAGGCCATCCGAGCTTCGCTGGTCAGGGGAGTGGAGGCGGCGACCGCTAGATCGAGATCGCTGTCGAGCCGGGCCGTGCCCGCCGCCAGAGAGCCGAACAGAACGGCCAGGGCGATATCCGGATGGCGCGCCAGCACCTCGGTAATCAACCCTGTCGTGCTCATGGAGGTTACAAGCGCCACAGCTTGAACCCGGCTGCCTTCACCGCCGCCGGGTCATAAGCCGACTTCACATCGGTGAACACGCCGCCCTTCTTCAATTTGGCGGTCACATCGGCCAGGCTCATGGCCAGGTATTCCTTATGCGAGACGGCGGCGACGAGGGCGTCGGCGTTGTTTGGCAGCTTGTCCCAGGGGGTGAGGCTGATGCCGTATTCGTGTTCGGCTTCCGGCGCTTCGGCGATGGGGTCATGCACTGACACGTCGCAACCGAATGATTGCAGTTCCTTGACCAGATCGGCGACCTTGGAGTTGCGCAGGTCGGGGCAGTTTTCCTTGAAGGTGAGGCCGAGAACGAGGACCTTGGCACCCTTCACGGCGCCGCCGTTGTGGATCATGGCTTTCACGGTTTGCTGCGCCACATACGCCGCCATGCCGTCGTTGATCTGGCGGCCGGCGAGGATGACCTGAGGGTGGTAACCCAACATCGCGGCCTTGTGGGTGAGGTAGTAGGGGTCGACACCGATGCAGTGGCCACCGACCAGGCCGGGCCGGAACGGCAGGAAGTTCCACTTGGTGCCGGCGGCTTGCAGGACTTCCAGCGTATCGATGCCGAGGCGGTCGAAGATCAGGGCAAGTTCGTTCATCAGGGCGATGTTGAGGTCGCGCTGGGTGTTTTCGATGACCTTGGCGGCTTCGGCGACCTTGATGCTGCTGGCGCGGTGCACGCCGGCGGAAATGACCGCCGCGTACAACTCGGCGACGGCATCAAGCGTGGGGCCGTCGTCGCCAGAGACGACTTTCAATATCCGGGTGATGGTGCGTTCTTTGTCGCCGGGATTGACCCGTTCGGGGGAGTAGCCGACATGGAAATCTTTTTTCCATTTCAGGCCGGAATGCTTTTCCAGCAGGGGAATGCAGACTTCTTCGGTGGCGCCGGGGTAGACGGTGGATTCATAAACTACCGTGGCGCCTTTCTTCATGTACTTGCCGACGGTAGTGGAAGAACTGACCAGCGGAGAGAAATCGGGGATATGGGCTTCGTCTACCGGGGTCGGCACGGCGACGATGATGAAATCGGCGCGGCCGATCGTGGTGGGGTCGTTGCTGACGGTGAGCCGAGTCGCCGCCTTCAGGTTTTCCGTGGTGACCTCGCCGGTGGGGTCACAGTAGTTCTTGTAATGGGCAATCTTGGCTTCCGAAAGGTCGAAACCGATGGTTTCGAATTTCTTGCCGAATTCAACCGCAAGGGGCAGGCCTACGTAGCCCAGACCGACTACCGCAACGACACTCATGACGACTCCTTGGAAAATAAACCCGTGCATTCTAATGGCGATTGTGCGTGGCATCATGCCGACATGGAGGGTCTCCCAATGTTTCATCTGAATGTTCCAAGTTTGGCCGCGGCCATCGGTATTTTTCTCGCTGCCGTTGCCCAGGCTGATATCGTCGACCTGCTGCCGCGGATCAAGCCCGCCGTGGTGGGCGTGGGCAGCCAGCATCCCTTGCGCAGCCCGCGCACCCGTATGAGCGGCACCGGTTTCGTGGTGGCGGATGGGCGCCATGTGATCACCAATGCGCATGTGCCGCCCACCCTGCTGGAAACGGAAAAAGGCGAAACCCTGGCAGTGCTGCTGCGCGGAGCCAATGGGGTGGAGGTGCGCCGCGCCGAAAAAGTGATGAGCGATCCGGATCACGATCTGTTGCTGCTCAAGATCGATGGCGAGCCGCTGCCCGCGCTGAAGCTGGGCCATTCCGACCAGGCGCGTGAAGGCCAGCAGTTCTATTTCACCGGTTATCCCATCGGCGCCGTGCTGGGCCTGTATCCGGCCACCCATCATGCCGGCCTGGCCGCCGTGGTGCCCATCTACAGCCCGGTTGCTTCGGTGAAAAAACTCACGCCCCGGCTGATCCGCCAGGCGGACAAGCAGTTCATGATTTTTCAGCTCGACGCCACCGCTTACCCCGGCAACAGCGGCAGCCCCATGTATGACGCGGAAACCGGGGAAGTCATGGCGGTGGTCAACTCGGTGTTCATCAAGGGCAGCAAGGAAAGCGCGCTCAAGGATCCTAGCGGCATCAGCTACGCGATCCCGGTGAACTACGTGCGCGAGTTGCTGGAACGTGTGGGGCTGCGGCCTTGAGCCCGTTTCCCCTGCCTCTGCTGATCGAAACGCGCGCGTCGGCAACGACCAAAGGGCTGCGGCTTGCGCTGCACCTTGCCGCCCTGGCCGCCTTGTTCCTCGCGTTGCTACCGACGCCGGCCCGCCTGGCGGGGATCGCGCTGCTGGGGGCCAGTCTCTGGGCAACCTGGAAGCAGCCTGTGGCCGTGCGCCTGCGCGCCAAAGCCGATGGACAACTGGAAGTCTGGCGTGATTCCGCCTGGAAACCGCTGGACTTGCGGCCCGACAGCGTGGCACTGGCATGGCTCATCGTGCTGCGCTGGCGTGAAGGGCGGAAAAACCGCAGCCTGGCACTGCCGCCCGATGCGTTGTCTGGCGAGGATCACCGGCGCCTGCGTATGTGGCTGCGCTGGAAGGCAACCCCGCTCCAGTAGAATCCGCGCATCCTGAAACTGGGAGTGCCCCATGTCTTTGCCCCCCTCTTCGCAACAAATCAACCTGCTCTACTTTGGCCACCTCGTGGAAATACTCGGCCGCGAGAGCGAATACCTGTTCTTGCCGCTGACCGTGAAAGACATTCGAGCGCTGATGGCCCACCTGGCGCGGCGCGGCGAACATTGGCAAACCGTATTCGCCAGTCCGCCGCCCAATCTCAATATCACGGTCAACAAGCAGTTCGCGGAACCGGATACCCCGATCAAAGGCGGCGACGAAATCGCCTTCGTCGCCTTCAGCATGGCCTGAGCGTGTTGCTGAACCTTGGCGTGGAACAACCGCGCGTCTCCACTGTAGCGCCGGCGCTACACGGGCAACCGGTTTCATTCTCCGGGGTGGCATCAAAGCCATGCCCGTTAGTTTGAAACTCCACCCGGCGCGACTCGCGCCGGATGTGGCCCAATCCCTGTCAGCACTTCTGCTCGGCGTCCTCGCGGTGCCGGGCTTTGCCCCGCTCGGCTGGTTTCCTTTGCCCATTCTCAGCCTGGCACTGTTGTTCCACCTGCTGCGGAATGCCAGCCCGAGCACCGCCTTCATCGTCGGCTGGGCTTATGGCCTCGGCCTGTTTCTGGCCGGGGTCTCGTGGATCTACGTCAGCCTGTCCACTTACGGCGGCATGGCACCGCCGCTGGCGCTGCTCGCCACGCTGTTGTTCTGTGCCTTCGTCGCCCTGCTGCCGGCTGCCGGCCTCTGGCTGGGCACCCGGCTGAGCGCGCCGGGCTGGCCGCGTCTGGCCTTCGCCCTGCCCGCCGCCTGGGCCTTGCTGGAATGGACGCGCGGCTGGCTGTTCACCGGCTTTCCCTGGCTGGCCCTGGGCTACTCGCAGGCGCCGGATAGCCCCCTGGCGGGTTTCGCGCCGCTGTTCGGGGTCTATGGCGTCAGCCTGCTCGCCGCGATCAGCGCCGGACTGCTGGCGTGCGCCAGGCGCGCCACCCTGGCTGCCGCCGTTGCCCTCTGGCTCGCCGGCTTCGGCCTGCAGCAAGTGCAATGGACTCACTCCATCGGCGCCCCGGTCAGCGTTGCCGTACTGCAAGGCAATGTGCCGCAGGAAATGAAGTTCCGCCCGGAAAAGCTGCAAGGCACGCTGCAGGACTATGCCCGCGGCGTGCTGGCAACCCAGGCACGCCTCATCCTTCTGCCGGAAACCGCGCTGCCGGTGCTGCGTTCGCAACTGTCGCCGAACTATCTGGATTTGCTCCGCGAACATGCCCGTCGCAACGGGGGCGATGTGGTGCTGGGGGTGCCGGAAGACGACGGCGGTGAGCGCTATTACAACAGCGTGATCAGCCTGGGAACTTCGCCCGAGGGGCGTTATCGCAAGCGCCACCTGGTCCCCTTCGGCGAGTTTCTGCCGCCCGGTTTCGTCTGGATCTTACGGGTGTTGTCGATTCCCCTATCCGACTTCTCGCGTGGCGCGGTGGATCAGCCCCCCATCGCCGCCGCCGGCCAGAAACTGGCGGTGAACATCTGCTACGAGGATGTTTTCGGCGAGGAACGCATCGCCGCCGCGCGCGCCGCCACCCTGCTGGTGAATGTGAGCAACGACGCCTGGTTCGGCCACAGCCTGGCGCCGGAACAGCATTTGCAGATCGGCGCCATGCGCTCGCTGGAAGCCGGCCGCTGGCAATTACGCGCCAACAATACCGGGATTACCGCGATCGTCGATGATCGCGGCCGGGTGCGTAACCTGCTCGCCCCCTTCACTCGTGGCACCCTGCAAGGCAAGGCGCAGGGCATGGCCGGCGCCACGCCCTACCTGCGCTGGGGCAACTGGCCGGCGCTGGCGCTGATGCTGCTATTGCTGGGCCTGGCCTGGCGTAGGAGCGGACTGCGTCCGCGATAATCACGGTTGCAATCGCGGACGCGGTCCGCTCCTACTGTTTCTTCACCACCCTCCTTCACTATGACGACTCCAATCCGACTCACTCAGTTCTCCCACGGCGGCGGCTGCGGCTGCAAGATCGCCCCCAACGTGCTGGAAAAAATCCTCGCCGGCACCGCCTTCGCCTCGCATGTGGCGCTGGCTTTCCCCGACCTGCTGGTGGGCATCGAGCACGGTGACGATGCCGCCGTGTACAAGCTGAATGAGCACCAGGCGGTAGTGGCGACCACCGATTTTTTCATGCCCATCGTCGATGACCCCTTCGACTTCGGCCGCATCGCGGCCACCAATGCGCTCTCGGATGTCTACGCGATGGGCGGGCGGCCGTTGTTCGCCCTGGCCATCGTCGGCATGCCCATCGACAAACTCGCGCCCGAAGTGATCCGGGAAATCCTGGCGGGCGGCGAGGCGGTGGCGAAAGCGGCCGGCATTCCCATCGCTGGCGGCCATTCCATCGACGCCCCGGAGCCCATCTACGGCCTGGTCGGCATCGGCGTGGTCGATCCGGCGCGGGTGAAGAAGAACAGCGGTGGCCGGGCCGGCGACGTGCTGATCCTGGGCAAGCCGCTGGGGATCGGCATCTATTCCGCCGCGCTCAAGAAAGGCGCGCTGGATGCGGCCGGCTATGCCGCGATGATCGCCGCCACCACCCAGCTCAACACGCCCGGGCCCGATCTGGCCGCGCTCGAAGGCGTCCACGCCATGACCGATGTCACCGGCTTCGGCCTGCTCGGCCACAGCCTGGAACTGGCGCGCGGCTCGGGGCTCACCGCTTACCTTGATTTCAGCCGTCTGCCGCTGCTGCCCGACGTGCCCGAACTGGCGCGAGCCGGCCACATTACTGGCGCCAGCGCGCGCAACTGGGCCAGTTATAGCGGCGAGGTAGAACTATCCACTCACTGCACCGACTGGCAACGCGCCATTCTCAGCGACCCACAGACCAGTGGCGGCCTGCTGGTTTCCTGCGCGGCGGAGTCCGAGGCTGCGGTGCTGGCAATCTTCCAGCGACACGGTTTTCCGCAAGCCCGCACCCTTGGTCTGCTGGAAGTGGGCACGGCGAAAACCGTGGTATCTCTCTGAGTTTTGCCGACGACTTCGCCGCCTGGCGCGTACTGGAAGCCCGCATAGGCCCCGCCCGCGCCTATCGCCCGGCCAAAAAATTGCCGGATCTGGCCAAGGCTGCCGACGAGGCGGCCCGGCAGCAGGCGGCCTGGGCGGTCGGCAGTTCGCTATTCTGGCGCGGCCGCTTCAGCGACGCGCGCAAGTGGCTGCCTGACTCGGCCGAAGGGCAAACCTGCCGGGGCTGGGCCCTGGCCTTGCGGGGCGAACGCGAGGCCGCCCTGGCCTTGCCGCGGAACGCCATGCTGCACTTCTTCCTCGACGATCCGCCAGCCTGCCTGCGCTGGCTAGCCACGCACCCTGACTCCAGCAAAACGGCGCACGCCGAACTGCTGCGCTACTGGGCGCAAACCTGTCTGGGGGAGCAGCCGGATGAAACCGCCGCCCAAACCGCCCTCGCCACACTGCGCCGCGAGGCCCCCTGCGACGAGGCGCGCGGCCTGGCCATCTACGCTGAAGCGGCGTTCCGCCGGCAGCCGCTCTATGCGCTGCCGCATCTGGACCACGCGCTCGACCTGTTCACCCGCTTCGGCCTGCATTACCTGGAAGCACGCCTGCTCGACCGGAAAAGCCAGGCGCTGGCCGCCGCCGGTCTGCTCGATGAGGCCCGCCGTTTCCAGCGGGCAGCGGCGCAAGCCAGGCGCCATCAGGGCCTGTAGCGCCAGCATCTCTGCCGGCGGCTTGACCGGTTAGAATGCCAAGCGTTTTTTCCACCAGGCTCGATCATGACCGCTCTCAAGAACGACACTTTTTTGCGCGCCCTGCTGCGGCAACCCACCGAGTACACCCCTATCTGGGTGATGCGCCAGGCCGGCCGCTATCTGCCGGAATACTGCGCCACCCGCGCGCGCGCCGGGAGTTTCCTGAATCTGTGCAAGACCCCCAGCCTGGCGACGGAAGTCACCCTGCAACCCCTGGCGCGCTACAACCTGGATGCCGCCATCCTGTTTTCGGACATCCTGACCATCCCCGATGCGATGGGCCTGGGACTGTATTTCGCCGAGGGCGAAGGCCCCAAGTTCGAGCGCCCGCTGCGCGAGGAATGGGCCATCCGCAATCTGCAAGCGCCGGATCCGCATGACCATCTCCGCTATGTGATCGACGCCGTCGCGGAAATCCACCGCGCCCTTGACAACAGCGTGCCGCTGATCGGTTTCGCCGGCAGCCCCTTCACCCTGGCCTGCTATATGGTGGAAGGTTCCGGCAGCGATACCTACAAAGAGGCGAAAACCTTGATGTACTCGCGTCCCGACCTGATGCACCACATCCTCGACGTGACCACCAAGGCCGTCACCGATTATCTCAACGCCCAAATCGAGGCTGGCGCCCAGGTAGTGATGGTGTACGACTCCTGGGGTGGCATGTTATCGCAGGCGGCCTACCTGGAATTCTCCCTGCCCTACATGGCCCGCATCATGGAAGGGCTCACCCGTGAGTACAGCGGCCGCGTGGTGCCGCGCATCATCTTCACCAAGGGTGGCGGCCTGTGGCTCGAGCAGATGGCGCAATGCGGCACCGATGCCATTGGCCTGGACTGGAACATTGAAATCGGCGACGCCCGCCGCCGCGTCAGCGACAAGGTGGCTTTGCAGGGCAACATGGATCCCTCCGTGCTGTTCGCTCCGCCGGCGGCGGTGGCCGCCGAAGCCCGCCGCATCCTCGCCAGCTACGGCAAGGGTTCCGGCCACATATTCAACCTCGGCCACGGCATCTCTCAGTTCACCCCACCGGACCATATGCAGGTACTGGTCGATACGGTCCGGGAAGACAGCCGGCAGTACCACGTCTAACGGCGGGAGAGCCGGCGGGACGACCGCGCTCCCGGCTTAAACCCGCTTGTGTTTCTTGAGGTGCTGCAACACCAGCGTCGCCACTTGCACGCGGTTGTGAAAGTTGAGCTTTTGCATGACGTTGGCGAGGTGGTTGCGCACGGTGTTGTCGGAGAGATTCAGCTTCGCGCCGATCACCTTGTTGCTGTAACCCTGGGCGACGTATTCGGCAATTTCCAGTTCGCGCGCGGAGAGGCGTGCCAGGGGGTCTTCACCGCTGCTGCGGGTGAGTTTTTGCACCACGTGGGGTGGGAAGGCGCCGGCATCCTGCAACACCATGCCGATGGCATGGGCGATCTGTTCGGCATCGGAAGACTTGAGCAGATAGCCATCGACGCCGGCCTCGATGGCGGCGCGAATCTCGCTGTCGTCATCCTCCACGGTCAGGACGATAACTTTAATGCCGGCCGCTTTCAGTTGCGGTACCACTTCCAGGCCGTCGCCATCGGGCAGGCTGCGGTCGAGGATCACGACCTCGGCTTTGCCACCGCCGCTGAGCCAAGCGCGGACTGAGGCGAGATCGGCACACTCGCCAGCGATCACGAAACCATCCTCATTTTCCAGGGAACGGCGCACGCCGAGTCGCAGCAGCGGGTGATCGTCAACCAGCAGGACATGGATAGGGTTCATGGCTAGGGGCTCCGTTAAACGTGAACATCGCGTAGCGATGCTCGAAGCTCCCCTCTCCCACAGGCGGGAGAGGGGCTGGGGGGGTGAGGGAACGGGCATTGCGCCAATCGCCATGCCCGTTGGGGTGGCGCATCTTAGCGCGATCAGTCGAGAGTTCGATATTCGATGGCGACGATTTCCAGTTCGCGCAGGCCGCCCGGCGACTGGAAGCGCACGCTGTCACCCAGGCGCGCCTTGAGCAGGGCGCGCGCGAGGGGAGAAACCCAGGAAATACGCCCGCGCCCAGGATCGGTTTCATCGAGGCCAACGATGCTGTAGGTGAACGTCTCGCCGTTTTGATCGAGGACGCTGACGCTGGCACCAAAGTAGACACAGTCGGTGTTTTCCTGTGCGCTGGGATCGACCACCACGGCGTGGTCCAGGCGTTTGCCGAGAAAGCGTAGACGCCGGTCGATTTCGCGCAGGCGTTTCTTGCCGTAGATGTAATCGCCGTTTTCCGAGCGGTCGCCATTGCCGGCGGCCCAGGACACGACGCTGACCACTTCCGGGCGTTCCACCTTGACCAGATGGGTGAACTCGGCCTGCAGCCGAGCATGGCCGGCCGGAGTCATGTAGTTATTGCCGCCAACGGGGAGGGGGGAGCCGGTTTCCTCTTCATCCTCGTCAGCGGCGGCTTCATCCTTGACGAAGGCTTTGCTCATCGGGGCTCAGGGGCTCTCAAGAAACACGCCGGGCCGCCCCAAGTGTTTCTTGGCCCCTTGAGGGGAGAACGCCGTGAAGCGGCGTTTTCGGGGTGGGCTCTCAAGAAACACGCCGGGCCACCCCAAGTGTTTCTTGGCCCCTTGAGGGGAGAACGCCGTGAAGCGGCGTTTTCGGGGTGGGCTCTCAAGAAACACGCCGGGCCGCCCCAAGTGTTTCTTGGCCCCTTGAGGGGAGAACGCCGTGAAGCGGCGTTTTCGGGGTGGGCTCATTCCTCGACCGGGGGCTTGCCGTCATACACCTGGCTGCGCCGGTGTTCCAGGTAGAAGTCGCGGTTGAATTCATAGGGATCGAGCGCGGCTGCGTCGATCGCCCGCTTGGCATCCAGCAGATCGGCGCGGCGGCCGACTGTGCGCACGGCCCAGACCTGATTGCGCGCCGGGATGCTGTCGATCTGGCGCGTCAGATCGGTGTATTCCGCGTCGACCCAGAGCCCGGCGCCATCGCGAAAGCTGCTGGGGCCGAAGAAAGGCAGCACCAGATAGGGACCATTAGCGACGCCCCAACGACCCAGCGTCTGGCCGAAATCCTCGTCATGTTTGTCCAGTCCCATCTCGGAGGCAATGTCAAGCAGACCGAGAAAGCCGAAGGTGCTGTTGAAACTGATGCGCAAAACGTCGGAGGTGGAACGCTCCAGCTTGAATTGGAGGAGATCGTTGGCAAGAACGGTGACATCGTTCAAGTTGGAAAAGAAATTGCGCACGCCGGTTTGCGCGAACCCCGGCATCACCTTCTGGTAGCCGGTTGCCACCGGTTTCAAAACGAGTCGGTCGAGTCCCTCGTTGAAATCGTGGATGGCGCGGTTCATCGGTTCCATTGGATCGCGCGGGTCACCGTTGCTTGCGCAACCCGCCAAGGACTGGGCCAAGAAAGTAATGAGCAGGGCAGGAAGAATTTTCATCGAATGTTCCTAGGCTTCGCGCTTTTTGTAGTCGCAAAGGTTATCGGCAGGCGGGCAGTTTACTTGAGGCCAGTGGCGGGCGAATACCTGTTGAAAGAGGTGGCTTTCGACCAAGCCCGGCCGCGTCGTGGTTGACCCTGTCCGCCAGGCACAGGGAGAATGCGGCGAATCACTCGCCACCCACTGAAGGTTGTTGCATGGAAAACCCGGAATCCACGGCTGATCTCTCCAAGGAACAGCAGATCATGCGCGCCATGCGCAAAACCCTGACCTCCATCGTGCGCGATACCGCGCCGCGTGATGGCGACCCCAGCCCGTTGTGTTCCGCCACGGTGGAAAATATTCGCATGTGCCTGGGGCTGATTTCCGCGCGTGAAGCCGAGTTGGCCGAACTGCTCGGACTGGCGCGCAATGAGCGGCCGCGCTACAGCGATGAGGCGGCATCGACCCAGGCGATGCAGTTCGTGGTGCCGGGCAAGAAGCTGAACTGATGGCCGAAGCGATCGCCAGTCTGATTACGGATACTGAATCGCCGCTCGTTCAGACTGGGTATGTGGTGATTTATGCGCCACAACGCAACCGCAAGCGGTTTCCCGAAGGTTGTGTCAGCGTCCAGGTTTCCGAAGTGGCGGCTCGCGCGGCAGCCAGTCCAGAACAGGGCTACCACGCCGCCGTCGCGTCCGGCCCTTCGCGCTCCTCGGAAGGATTTCGCCTCTTCTACCTGGTTCGCTGGCTGGACTAGGCAGCCTGGCTTCAGGAATTCAACCAGGCAAAAGCAAAATTCAAGTTTCGTCTGAAAAATGCCGACATAGTGCCTGTGGCATAATCCGCCGGCTTCTGATCCCTTGCGAGGAACCAACATGCATCGCTTCCTGCTCACCCTCCTATTGGCGACATTACTGTCAGCCTGTGCCAATAAATCTCTCTACCCGCCCGCTCCCGCCAAGGCCGACGGCGCTTCGGAATGGACCTATCTACTAGGCCCCGGAGATTCCGTGAACGTCTTCGTATGGGGTAACCCGGAAGTATCCGGCTCCTTTCCCATTCGTCCGGACGGCAAGATGACCATGAACCTGGTCGAGGATATGCCCGCGACCGGCAAGACACCGACCCAGTTGGCGCGGGAGATCGAAAAGGCTTTGGCCAAATACATCCAGGATCCCATCGCGACTGTGATCGTGGGTGGCGGTGTCGGGCCATACAGCCAGCAGATTCGTGTGCTGGGCCAGGCTACCCGGCCGCAGACGCTCAACTATCGCGAGCACATGTCGTTGCTCGATCTGATGATCGCAGTGGGGGGGATTACCGATTTCGCGGCAGGCAATCGCGCCAATATCCTGCGGGTGGTCGATGGCAAACCCCAACAATTGGGCGTGCGGCTCGACGACCTGATCAAGGATGCGGATGTGTCGGCAAACGTCGAATTGCGTCCTGGCGATGTCCTGATCATCCCCGAGCGCTGGTTCTAAGCAATGAAGCTGGATGCTGTGGAACCTGACGGGAGTGCCGCATGAATCCTGTAGTTGAACAAATATTGGGGTACGCCCGCAGCGTCTGGCGCCGGCGCTGGCTGGTGTTGATCATCGCCTGGCTGGTCGCCGTGGTGAGTTGGGTCTACATCTACTCACTGGAAAACCGTTATCTCGCCCAGGCGCGCGTGTATGTCGATACTCAATCTCTGTTGAAACCGCTGCTGGGAGGCATGGCGATTCAGCCCAATGTAGGGCAGCAGGTTGCCATGATGACTCGCACCCTGATCAGCCGTCCCAACCTGGAAAAACTGGCACGGATGACCGACCTGGATTTGCGCGCGAAAACGCCGCAGCAACAGGAGGTGCTCTATAACGGCCTGGCCGGGAAGATCGGCCTGGCAGGCGGGGGAGAGAACCTCTATTCCATTTCCTTCGTGGACCCGAACCCGGATTTGGCGAAACGGGTTGTGCAGGCTTTATTGACCATTTTTACGGAAAGCAGCTTGGGAGGCACCCGCAAGGATTTGTCCAAGTCTCAGAAATTCATCGATGACCAGCTAAAAAATTATCAAGAGAAGATGTTGGCCAAGGAACAGGAAATGGCGCAGTTCAAACGCCGCAACATCGCCAACATGCCGGCCACGACGGGGGGGTTCTATGCCCAGTTCACACAGGTGAGTAGCGCGCTCGAACAGGCCAGGCAGGAGCTTGAGGAGGCCAGCAACCGCAAGCGCCAATTGTCGCTGCAACTGGAAGACCAGGAAGACACCCTGGCCGCGGTTGTTCCTGTTACCCCAACCACCACGGCCCTGGATGCGCGTGTCTCGGCCCTGCAATCGCAAATCGATAATTTGCGCCTGAGATATACCGATCTGCACCCGGAAATCACGCGGACCAAGAACCTGATTGCCCGTCTGCTGGAACAGAAGAAACAGGAAGAAGATACGACACGCACGCAGGGCAAGGAAACGGTCAAGGCGCAGAACCCGATCTATCAGCAACTGACCATCGCGATCGCCGAGGCCGATGCCAATGTGGCGATGCTGAAGACGCGTGTTGCCCAACTCGGCAAGAAAAAAGCCGAGCTTTACCGAAGCGTCGATACCGTCCCGGAACTCGAAAACGAGTACACGCTGCTGGCGCGGGACCATGGTATTTATGAAAAAAGCTTTTCCACCCTGCTTGACCGCCGCGAAACGGCGGTAATGACTGGGGAAGTGGAGACTAAGACCGATACCGTGGACTTTCGCGTCATCGACCCGCCGCGGGTGGCGGGCAAGCCGGTTTGGCCAAATCGCCCTTTACTGGTCACGGTGGCCCCCTTCGGCGGCCTGGCGTTGGGCGTCGTCCTCGCTTTTCTGCTCGGGCAGTTGCGCCCCACGGTGCTCAGCCGCCGCCAGTTGAATGAGCTGACGGGGCTGCCGCTGCTGGGCGCGGTCACGATGATCCAGACCGACGAAATGCGGCGACGCGCGCGCAAGTTCAACTATGTCTATTTCGCTGCCACTGGGGCCTTGTTGGTCGCCTATCTGGGGCAGATCGTCTATTACCTGCTGCTTTCGCCCGCGGCCTGATGAGGAGGATGGTATGAGCATCATCGAGCGTGCAGCCGGCAAGATAGCCAGAACCCTGGCAGCGGAGTCGGTGGCCCCGACACCGGCCATTGATCCGGCCGATGAGGCGCGTGGCGGCACCCACCGCAATCTCATCGAGGAGTCGATCGACCGGGTCGAATCTTCTTTCGCGCAGCCGAGAAAACGTCCCGTCCGAATGCAGATGGAAGACGATGGGCCGGCGACGGTCGTCGGCAGCCAGCATGGCGAGGTCGACATCCTCCGTCTCATGGCGATGGGCGCGGTGACGCCCGAGGCCGGGCGCAGCAAGATCGCCGAGGAATATCGCCTGATCAAACGGCCTCTGCTGGCTAATGCCTTCGGACATGGCGGTGTCGAGCGGGTGCGCAACGGCAACCTGATGATGGTGACCAGTTCCCTGCCCAGCGAGGGCAAGACCTTTACCGCGATCAATCTGGCCATCAGCATGGCCACCGAGCTGGAGCACACCGTGCTGTTGATCGATGCCGATGTGTCGAAATCCTCGGTCATGAAATATCTCGGCCTCAAGGCAACGCGCGGCCTGATCGACGTCCTGCAGAACCCCGACCTGCCGTTGTCGGACGTGCTGATCAAGACCAACATCGCCAAGCTCACGGTATTACCAGCGGGTGACAGCATCGCGCACGCGACTGAATTGCTGGCCAGTTCCTCGATGAAAAGTTTCGTGCTCGACATCGCCAGCCGGTACCCGGACCGCATCGTGATTTTTGATAGCCCGCCGCTGCTCTCCAACAGCGAGGCCTCGGTCCTGGCGACCTACATGGGCCAGATCGTGTTCGTGGTGGAGGCGGAGCACACCCCGCAGGATGCGATCACCGACGCACTCGCGCATCTGGCCGAAAGCGAACATGTCGGTGTCGTGCTCAACAAGTTTGCGTCGGGAGGGGGTGCCGGGGATTACGGCTACGGTTACGGCTATGGTTACGGTTACGGTTACGGCGGTTATGGTGAGAAGGCTCCTGCGCAATAACGTCTTGCTTCGAACGCTCTGGTTTCTTGCCTGGCTGCTGCCGGCAGGCGCGAATGCGGCAAGCGACTGGAAGGCGACTTCCGGCGTGAACCTATCGGAGCGCTATACCGATAATGTTTCCCTGGCCGCCAGTGGCGAGCAATCCGCCTTTATTACCCAGATATCACCCCATATCGGACTGAGCCGGAGGGGGAAGCGGGGGAGTGTCGACCTGGCTTACAGCTTGAACGAGTTGCTCTACGATTCCGGCCAGAACAACCTCACGCACGACCTCAATGCCAACATGCAGGTCGAACCGGTTGCCGGGGTGTTCAAGCTGAATGGCAACGCGCGGGTCGGCCAACAATATGTCTCGCAGTTCGGCCCGACCTCTCAGGATGCCTACCATAACGTAGCGAATCGGGTGGAAACCCGCTCGGTTTCACTGATGCCGAGCCTGCATAACGAGTTTTTCGAGCGCGGCCTCATCACCGACGCCAGCTTGGGGCTGAACTATGCCAGCGCCGGTTCCGGCGCGCTCGCGAGCAGCACCAGCAATACCCTGAATTTGGCTTTACGCAACGGCCCAAAACCCCAGCGGCTAAGTTTTTCAGCCAGCTACAACCGCAACAGCGGCGACTCCAACGGGGTATCCACCTCGGTGTTCGAAAGCGAGCGCTACAACATCGGTTACGCCGTTTACGACAAGACACGAGTTTTTCTCGGCGGCGGGCGCAATAGCACGCAGGGGGTTGCCGGCCTGCAAGGGCTGGGGAGCCGCTATACAACGGTTGGCGTGAACTGGACCCCAGTCAACTATTTCAGCCTTACGGGTACCGTAGGCCGAAGCGGGAGTAGCGACTCATACAGTTTGAGCGGCAACTGGTCGCCGTCGCGCAAACTCAACCTGGCCGCGACGGTGGGCAAGCGCAACAACGCGGCTTCCTACAGTTTGAGTGGCAACTGGGCACCCTCCGTGCTGACCAACTTGTCCGCCTCGGCGCAAAAAAACTTCGACAGCGGCACCTTCGGTGTCGACACCGCTAACAATGGCCTTTCCTCCTATGGCTACACGTCCTACGCGCTCAACCTCAACCATCGCGTGCGGCGCGCCGTATTGGGCCTGAGCTATTCGGAAGCGGTCGTGGATGCTTCGCAGCAGCTCAATCAAGCTTTCACTTCCAACGTCTATGTCTGCCCCAATGACACCGGAGGTGGATTTACCACCGCGACCAAGCAGAATGCGGCGAACACTTGTTATGCGCCAGGAACCTTGATCCCGAACACACAACTACTCAATCAGACCACCTACAACAAGACCTGGGCCGGTACCCTCAACTTTTCGCTGGGCAGGAGTGCGCTGGCATTTTCCCTGAGCCAGTCCAGTCGCCAGTACCTCGGTACCGCCGCCGGCGGCAGTGATAAGCAGACCTCGCTTGGCGCAAACTGGTCGTTGCCGCTTTCCGGGCGTACCTCGACCTCGCTGGGCGCCAACTGGAGCACGGCGGAAGCCGCCGCTCAGAATCAGAACAGCGACGCCTGGTCGCTTTATGGGTCCCTGGCGCATCAGATCAGTCCGAAGGTCAGCAGCAGCTTTACCGCCCGCCATTCGGAGCAGCGAACCAATGGCGCCACCGGCAATATCAAGGAAAACACTGTCAGCGCCCAACTTGGCATGACTTTCTGAGCCCACTATGTACGAGAGCTTCTACCATCTGCGGGACAAGCCGTTCCAGCTCAACCCCGACCCCCGTTTCTTCTTTGCCAGCCGCGGCCACAAGCGTGCTTTCGCCTATCTGGAATATGGCCTGTCGCTCGGCGAGGGCTTCATCGTCATCACCGGCGATGTCGGCGCCGGCAAGACCACGCTGGCCAGGAACCTGCTCAAGAAGCTGGAGAACGGCAGTTATCTCATCGCGCAACTGGTCAGCACCCAGCTCGATGCCGACGACGCCCTGCGCAGTATCGCGGCGGCCTTTGGCCTGCAAGCCGAGGGCACCACCAAATCGGGCGTGCTGAAAAACCTGGAAGATTACCTGCGCCTGGCCGTGCGCCAGGGCCAGCGGCCTCTGCTCATCGTCGACGAGGCACAGAACCTGGATCGACGCGCGGTCGAGGAATTGCGCATGCTCTCCAACTTCCATGAAGGCGACAAACCGCTGTTGCAATCCTTCCTGCTCGGCCAGCCGGAATTCCGTGACACCCTGCAAAGCCCAGAGATGCTGCAATTGCGCCAGCGCGTGATCGCTTCCTACCACCTGGGCCCGCTCGACCGCGTGGAAACCACGCAGTACATCACGCATCGACTCAAGACCGCTGGCTGGCAGGGTTCGCCTTCGTTTTCCGAAGACGCCTTCGACACCATCTTCCAATTCACTAACGGCGTGCCTCGACGGATCAATACCTTGTGCGACCGCGTGCTTCTGTTCGGCTACCTGGAAGAGCGGCCGCATCTCGATTCAATCGCGGTGCAGGAAGTGATCAGCGACCTGCAACAGGAGGTGCATTACCAGCGCCCACAGGAACGAGCGCCGGCCGCGCTGGATACCCTGGGCGCCGCGCCCCAGGTGCCGCTGTCCGCGGCGACCGACAGCGCCCTGGCGGAAGACATGGAGGCGCGCCTGGGAGGCATCGAACGCTCCGTCAACCGCCTCATTCCCCTGGTGCGCAAGGTGCTCTACACGGTCACCACCGGCAAGGAAAATGAATGACCGAAATCCTCTGCGTGGTGGGCGCCCGCCCCAACTTCATGAAGATCGCCCCGATCATGGCGGCCTTCGCGGCGCAACCGATCGCCACCAAACTGGTTCACACCGGCCAGCACTACGACCCGGCGATGAGCGACAGCTTCTTCGATCAACTCGGCATTCCACGCCCGGATGTCAACCTGGAGGTCGGCTCGGCCAGCCATGCGGTGCAGACCGCCGACATCATGCGTGCCTTCGAGCCGGTGCTGGACGTGGAGAAACCGCGCGCCGTGCTGGTGGTGGGCGATGTCAACTCCACCATCGCCTGCGCCCTGGTCGCGGCCAAGAAAGGGGTCAAGGTCATCCACGTGGAAGCCGGCCTGCGCAGCCAAGACCGCACCATGCCGGAAGAAATCAACCGGGTGTTGACCGATCAAATTTCCGACCTGCTCTACACCACGGAGCGCTCGGCGCTGGCCAATCTGCTGCGCGAAGGCATCGCCGAGGAACGGGTCCAGTTCGTCGGCAACGTCATGATCGACACCCTCCGCGCGCACCTGGAACGGGCCGTGCCGGTAGCGAAAACCCTGGGCGTGAAACCGGCGCGCGGCCATGCCGTGGTGACCCTGCATCGGCCTTCCAATGTCGATGACCCGGCCACCTTGCGGCGCCTCCTGGAAACCCTGGCCACGATCGCGAACGCAGTCGATGTGGTCTTCCCCATCCATCCACGCACCCGCGCGGCCGCCGAACGCCATGGCCTGGCGGGCTTGTTGGCGGCGCCGGGCATCCGTTTGCTGCCGCCGCAGGGTTATCTGGAAATGCTTGGCCTGATGGTTGAGGCCACCCTGGTACTAACCGATTCCGGCGGCCTGCAAGAAGAAACCACGGCGTTGGGCGTGCCCTGCATCACCGTGCGTGAGAACACGGAACGCCCGATCACGATCAGCGAAGGGACCAACACCCTCACCGGGCCTAACCCGGAAAAAATCCTGGCCTGCTTCCGTGAAATTCTCGCCAGCGGCGGCAAGCGCGGACGCCTTCCGGAAAACTGGGATGGCCATGCCGCGAAGCGCATCGCGGCGCATTTGCGCGTGTGGCTGGATAGCATCTGAGCGCATGAGTGGCATCATCAATGTGATGAGCGTCGACGTGGAAGACTACTTCCAGGTCGGCGCCTTCGAACACACCATTGCAAGAGAGACCTGGGAGCGCTGGCCGTGTCGGGTGGAGGCCAATATCGAGCGCATCCTCGCCCTGTTCGCGCGGCACGACCTCCGCGCCACCTTCTTTACCCTGGGCTGGATCGCCGAACGCTATCCCGGCGTGGTGCGCGCCATCGTCGCCGGCGGCCATGAACTGGCCAGCCACGGCCACGGCCACCAACGCGTCCACGACCTCTCGCCCGCCGCATTCCGGGAAGATGTGATGCGCGCCAGGAAGCTGCTGGAAGACCTCTCCGGTATGGCTGTGGCGGGTTATCGCGCCCCCAGTTTTTCCATCGGCCGCGCCAATCTGTGGGCGCTGGACGTCCTGGCGGAAGCCGGCTACCAGTACAGTTCCAGCATCTACCCCATCGCCCACGATCATTACGGGAGCCCCGAGGCGCCGCGTTTTCCCTATCGCCCGGAAAGCTGCCCGGCGCTGCTGGAAATGCCGCCCACCACGGTGCTGTTGGCCGGGCGCAACCTGCCGGCGGCGGGTGGGGGCTACTTCCGCCTACTGCCCTACGCGGCCTCGCGTTGGTTGATCGGCCGGGTGAACCGTCTGGAGGGGCGTCCCACCATGTTCTATTTCCACCCTTGGGAAGTTGACCCGGCGCAGCCGCGCGTGGCGGGCGCCCCGCTCAAGAGCCGTCTCCGCCATTACGTCAATCTGGATCGCATGGAAGACAAACTCGACCGCCTCTGTAACGATTTCCGCTGGGGTCGCGCCGATCAGGTCTACGCCGCCGAGCTTGCCGAAACGGGCATGGCTTGATGAGACGCCTGGAAGCATGAAAGCCCTGCCCGTTTCCCCTTACCCCCAACCCCTCTCCCGCAAGCGGGCGAGGGGAGCGTCGAGCATCGCTTCGCGATGGTTATCAGAATGAGCCTGACTGTCAGAAATGCCGTCGCCGCCGACACCGCCGCTTGGGATGCCTATGTGCTGGGCGCGCCAGCGGCGACCTTTTTCCATCGCTACGGCTGGCGCCGGGTGATTGAGAAAGGCCTTGGCCAACCTTGCCACTTTCTCCTGGCCGAGCGGGATGGCCGTATCGAGGGGGTGTTGCCACTGGGCGAGGTCCGCGGCGCGCTGTTCGGCCACACCCTGATCTCCCTGCCTTTCTGCGTCTATGGCGGCATCGTCGCCGACACGACGGAAGCCCGAGAGGCGCTGGATCAGGCCGCGCAGGCGCTGGCTGTGAACCTGGGGGTGGGGCATCTGGAATACCGCGATCGCGATGCGCCGGCTCATCCCGAGTGGCCCGGCACCGATCTCTATGCCACCTTCCGCCAGGCGCTCGACCCCGAGGTCGAAAAGAACCTGCTGACCATCCCGCGCAAACAGCGGGCGATGGTGCGCAAGGGCATCAAGGCCGGGCTCAGGAGCGAGGTCGACCGTGACCTCCGGCGTTTCTACCCCGCCTTCTGCGAAAGCTGGCATCGGCTGGGCACCCCGGTATTTCCCAGGCGTTACTTTCAGCTCGTGCTGGATGAGTTCGGCGATGCGGTGGATATCGTCACCGTCACCCAGGACGAACGGGTGGTGTGCTGTGTCATGAATTTTTACTTCCGCGACGAGGTGTGGCCCTATTACGCCGGCATTACCGCCTCGGCGCGCGCGCTCGCCGGCAGCGACTTCATGTACTGGGAAGTGATGCGGCTAGCGGTGGAAAAGGGCCTCAAGGTATTTGATTTCGGCCGCAGCAAGATCGGCACTGGTTCCTGGGACTTCAAGCACAACTGGGGTTTCCAGCCGCAACCGCTGCATTACGGCTACCACCTGGTACGCGCCCGAGCGGTGCCGCAAAACAACCCCAACAATCCCAAGTACCGGCTGTTCATCAAGGCCTGGCAACACCTGCCACTGCCAGTGGCCAATTTCATCGGCCCGCACATCATCAGAAACCTGGGGTAATCAGGTGCAAGGCAAGCCCGACCTGCTTTTCCTCGCCCACCGCATTCCCTATCCGCCGGACAAAGGCGACACGATCCGGGCCTGGCATCTGCTGGAACATCTGTCGCGCCGCTACCGGGTGCATCTGGGCGCTTTCGTGGATGACCCGGAAGACTGGCGGCACTGCGACAAAC
>Ga0100383_1000448_pt1 | contig 32331 bp, 33 predicted proteins | sample CryGeymeta201507_FD_81565 | JGI IMG/M metagenome (GOLD analysis project Ga0100383, IMG submission 81565) | Groundwater microbial communities from Crystal Geyser aquifers in Utah, USA - Crystal Geyser metaG 2015-07 | ecosystem: Environmental > Aquatic > Deep subsurface > Groundwater | place: USA...
AAATACGGTCGCATTCGAGTGCCGTAGGGCGGCCTCCTCGGCGTTCCGCTCCTTGCGACGTACCGCAGGGGGTACGCCTCAGTCGCGCGCCTTGATGATGCAGCCCTACGGCACTCTCGGTACGTTACCATATTTACGAACAGGACCACTAAGCGACCTTCCCGGTCACAACCGGGACGTTCTAACCAACTGAATATGCAGGTTTGAAATTTGAAATTTCAAATTCTTATTACTTGGTAGGCGGAACAGGGATTGAACCTGTGACCCCCGGCTTGTAAGGCCGATGCTCTCCCAGCTGAGCTACCCGCCCGTTCTTTCTGATCGAACATGTTGCTCAGTGGCCCGTGACCCTCCCGGTCGTAACCGGGATGCTCTCCCATCTGAGCTATCTGCCCTCTCTTCTAAGTTTTGAAATTTGAATTTTTTGTTTGGCGTCCCCAGGGGGATTTGAACCCCCGTCGTCGCCGTGAAAGGGCGGTGTCCTGGGCCAGGCTAGACGATGGGGACGGCATATATGATCTTATCATTTTCTTCTCAGAGGGCAAAAAATTCTCAGGTTATGCCCCTGTCCGTGAATGTTTTGCCCCCCCCTTTTTCTTTGGTGAGCCGTGTTGGATTCGAACCAACGGCACCCGCCTTAAAAGGGCGGTGCTCTACCAGCTGAGCTAACGGCCCAAGTATGAATATCCTCCGGGAGCGGTTAAAATTGCATGATGCGTTCTGCAAACACAAAAAGGAATTTTCTTCCGACCGGAAGCCTTTAAGATCTTTCTAAAGAAAAAATAACTATATAAAATCATTCTTTCCTTGTCAATAAAAAATAAAACATAAAAAATAAAAGAAGTTGAAAACCAGCTTGCCATTTGATGGATTTTTTGTTATGAATGATCATATTCAAGGTATTTTGTTTGCAATCATTATGAAGGAGGGATTTCTACCATGAAAATACGTCCTTTGAACGATTGGGTGCTCATCAAGCCCGAACCTTCCGAGAATCGTTCTTCCGGTGGGATCTTGATTCCGGATTCTGCAAAGGAGAAGCCGACGCGGGGAATCGTTGTGGCAGCAGGGAGAGGATGTTACGAAGAGGAGAGGGACAAGAAGGGAAACCTGACCGGAGAGAAGAAATTCATTAAAATCGAGGTGAAGCCTGACGATAAGATCCTTTTCAGAAGATTCGGCGTGGATGAGGTTAAGGTGAAGGGGGAGGAGTTTGTGATGGTCCGGGAGCGTGATATTTTGGGGACTCTGTAGATTCCTATCCCCTTCGAAAGGACGCCTGCTCCATGAGAAAGGGAATGAATTCATGCATCTGCCGTGGGATGAGATCGATACCGTGCTCCTGGATATGGACGGGACCCTGCTCGACCGGTACTTTGATGATTATTTCTGGGAGGTCTTCGTTCCGAGGGAGTATGCCGAGTCCAACGGCATTTCCACGGAAAGGGCCGCGAAGGAGTTGACGGCGCGATACAAAAAAGAGGAAGGGACGCTGAACTGGACCGATCTTGATTTCTGGTCCGAGGAACTGGGTCTCGACATCCCTTTTCTCAAGACACAGGTTGAACACTTAATCCAGGTGCACCCTTATGTAGAACGGTTTCTGTGTTTTCTAAGGGATGCAGGAAAGGAAATCTGCCTGGTGACGAATGCGCATGGGAAGACCCTGGATCTGAAGATGAAGAAGACCCTTCTCGGGCCTTTTTTCCATGAGATTATCTCCGCTCATGATTTCGGCGTTCCAAAGGAGGATACTATGTTTTGGAAGGCCTTGGTGTCCCATCTCGGTTTTGATAAGGACCGTGCGCTTCTGGCCGAAGACAGCGAAGCCAATCTCCGTTCTGCGAGGCAGGCCGGTATCCGTCACCTTGTTTTTGTCGCTCGCCCAAGCACACAGGCGCCCATTCGCGGGTCTTCGGAATTCCCTTCTATTATCTATTTTCTGGAACTTCTTCCCGGTCAAGGCGTATCTCGTTAGAAGCCTCTCCTATTTTTTCTTTTTTTGCTTAAGCCGTTTGATTCTTGCTTTTCTTCGTTTTCTCTTTTCTGTTTTGTTGTATTGTTTCCCCATAAGGCTCCTTCGAATGGTGCGAGAGGATGTGATGAAACCGGTTTTGTTTTGTTGCCGGTTCATTTTACACATAAAACGGCACGGTATCAAGTGCAGAATGCGTATTGAAAAAATAAGTTGAGTTTATTTTTCAAATCCTTTATTGTAAAAAATCGAAAGGCGCGGACGCATGGGAACTTCCGTGAAGGGTCAAAATAAAGTTTCCGAAGAAAGGAGGTCGGCCAGCCGGTTAGAGGCCAACCTCAAGGTCAGTTTCTGTATTATCTGCGGCAGGACAGGCAGAAGGACCAAACGCATTCCTGTGTCGGTCAAGAATCTCTCTATCTCCGGCTTTTGTATGGCCACAGACATGACCATGGTGGAGGATCTTCATGTTCTGGCCGGCAGTTCAGGGGGAGCGGACAATACCCTGGAGGTCAGGATTCAGCTTCCCGATCAGAGTGAAATTCTGATTCAAGGGTCGGCATGCTGGTACAATCTTTCTGAGCCGGGGGATTTCTGCCGATATAATGTGGGGGTTAAGATCAGAAAAATTTCCGAGACGGATCTCGCCCTGTTAAAAAAATTCCTGCGCCGGAACCGGAAGGAGAGGTTCTATAAAAACATCCGAGAAATCAAATGGGTTCAGAGATTGATGCGGGGCGTCAAGGGCAAAGGACTATAGCTGTTTCAATTTCTGCCTGGCCATCTTCGCTTCTTCCGCGTCAGGATATTGATCAACTAGCTTCTTCAGGAGTTGGCGGGCCATGCTGGTATCTTTGAGCTCCTGGAATGAAAGCCCTTCCTTGAGCAAGGCGGCCGGGATCTTTTCCCCCTTGGGATATTGCGTGATCACTTCTTCGAACTCGATGATGGCCTCCTCATACTTCTTCTGCGCAAAGTAAGATTCACCTATCCAGTACTGGGCATTGTCATTGAGTTCATTCCCCGGATATTTCTTGATAAAGCTGCGAAGCTGTCGGATGGCCTTCTCATACTGTCTCTGCTTCATTGCATCCATGGCTTCGTTGTATGCCCGCTCGTCCTCAGGGGGTGAGGACTCTTTCCGTGTTTCTTCAATCGGCAGCGCAGGCGGTCTCTCGATTTCAGCCGCCGGTGGAGGCGCCAGAGGGGATTCGGAGGGGCCGGTTGATGAAGGAATCTCCATGTTCATCGGCTTTGTGGGAGAAAGGGTTTTTTCCAGTTCCGCCACTCTGGCTTCTAAGAATGAAAGATGTTCCTTCAGGTTCCGAATCTCCTCCGAAATCCCTTGTTGTACAGGGGCAGTATTCACACGAGTGTCGCTTCTATCCTGAATCTCGTCAACTCGTCCGGCAAGCTGCTGGATTTGATTCTGAATCGAGTCCGTCTGAGAAGAAAAATCCGCCATCTTCCTGCGGACATCCTTGGATGACACATCCCATTCAGCGGATTTCTGCAGGACGTCTTTCATTTGTCCTTCAAGAAAGTTAATGCGCGCGTCCTGGTTCATTGCCGCACAGCCGCAAAACAGGCCTATTACCATGGACAAGATCATCCACTGCCGGATTCGGTGCATGTTCGTCAAGGCGGTTCCCCTTAAAGCGTGCCTCTGGGCTTATCGGTTTCTTTCAATCTCAACATCCAAGCTGTGAGTTACTTCGCGGACAAGTGTGCCCGTCTGTTTTTCGACCAGCAGGACTCTTCATGTTCCGTACACTGGGGTTTTTCCTCGCCGTACGAAATGGTGGAGAGGCGGTCGGCCTTGATCCCTAAATTGATCAGATAATTATAGGCGCTTTTTGCCCTTCTGTCTCCCAGGGCGATGTTGTATTCATTGGTGCCCCGCTCATCGCAGTGACCCTCAACCGCCACCTTGACATTAGGATTGCTTTCAAGCCATGCAGCATCGTCGGCCAGGGTTGCACGCGCTTCCGGAGAGAGATCAAAACGGTCGAAATCAAAAGAGATATCCTTGAGTTCCTTGGGTTGGATCGCCTCGATCTCTTCAGAGCCCATACCGCCTTGTTTCATGCCTGTGCCGGCGCCTTCTTCCCCTGCGGCTGATTTGGTCGTGTCCACTTTCTTCGCGCAACCGCCAAAGGCGAATAAGAGTACGACCGCCATGGCCATGATACTAAAAGACATCCATCTGTTCTTCTTCATATGCTGCTCCTCCTTCTCTTGTTGAAAAAAAATACCACAAAGATACAAAAAGACCACCTCTTTGTTCCCCGTGGCTGTACCACCCTTTTCAAACATGGTTAAGTATAATACAGAAATTTAATTTGTAAACAGTTTTTTTAAAGAATTTTTTATTCAACAGAAATGCCTGGCGACCAGTTGGGCGCCGTATTTTTAGCCGGATTTGAGGTGATTTTACGAAGATTTGTGCCATTGGCGTTCATGATATAAATGTCCGGTTTCCCGCCCAGTGTGGAACTGAAGCAGAGAAACCGTCCATCCGGCGACCAGGAAGGGTACTCATTGTTCCCGGCATTGGACGTCAGCAGGATCATCTGGGACCCATCCGGCTTGATGGTTGCGATCTGGAAATGCCCATTGGTCTGACTGGAAAAGGCGATCCGGTCCCCCCGTGGAGACCAGGCCGGCGAGGCATTGTATTTACCCTGGGAGGTGACCCTGGATACGTTTGTGCCGCTGTAATCCATGATATAGATCTGTGGAGTCCCTGCCCGATCCGACATGAAGGCGATTTGTTTGCCGTCCGGCGACCAGGCTGGGGATACATCCGTCGCAAAGTTTTTGGTCATCGCCCTCGGGGTTTTGGAGTACTTGTCGAGAATATAGATCTCAGGATTGCCTTCTTTGCTCATGACGTAGGCCAGCCTTCCCCCTCCGGGCGAGTAAACGCCTCCTGTATTGATGCCGGGTTCCCCGGAAATTTTCTGGACTTCGCCGGTCTGTGCGATGATCTGATAGAGGTCGGGATTCTTTTCCCTGTATGAGGTAAAAACGATCTTTTCGCCGTCTGTAGACCATTTGGGCGCAACGATGATGGGTTTTTCCTTCAGACTGACATGGTCATTATAACCGTCGTAGTCCATGATATGGATCTCATAGAAACCGCCGGCAATGGAGAGATAGACGATCCGGGTATCGAAGGCCCCTTCCTCTCCGGTGATCTGTTTGATGATCTCGTTTGCAAAACGATGGGCCATCCTTCGAACCTCGCTGACCTTGCCGTAATATTTTTTCGCAAGAATCTGCTTTTGCAGGATCACATCATAGAGATAAAATATGGTCTGGAGCTGGTCTCCGCTCCGAAGATAGGTTCCCTTGATCAGGACATCGGCACCCACGATCCGCCAGTCTTCGAAGCGGATCTTGGACGGATCGGTATCCGAAGCAGCGGGGTCTTCAATGAAGCTCGTGGGATCCAGGATCTGGAGCAGCCCGGAAAAGGACAAGTCGTCGCTTAAGGTCTCATGAAGCTCCTTCCCGATGGGGAGGTCCTCAGGAGCCTGTTTCAAATCCTTGAAGAGTTGGATGGCCACAGGGAGCCTCCGGATAACCGGGGCATTGATATCCAGGTAGATCTTGGGATCGGCCGAAGCATCCGAGAGAAAAAGAAAAAATATGGAGGTCATGGCCAGAACGGCAACTTTTTTCAGATAGGGGGTAAGATGTCTATTCATTGATAATCCTCTGGAGTAAAACGGATACCCACCGGAAGCTCTTCTTCCTCGCCTGGAATCGGTGGAAGGGGGCTGCTTTTTTCAATGGCCCGGATGGTCGAATCATCAAAGGCCTGGTTCCCTGAGTTTTTTTCAATGGTGATGTCCGATATTTTCCCATTTTTTTCTATCACGATGCCGATCACGGTTTCCATATCGCGTTCAATGGATATGCCTTGGGGGATGATCCATGCGTCGCGGATAATCTCCCAGATTGTGCTATAGTAGGTTTTATACCGGATCTCCATCAGCCGGCTGGATATGGCGCCCCGGCCGGCAATGGCCTGCTGCTGGCCCTGGCCTGCCACGCTCCCTGCCCCCCCATCCTTTTCGGATATCTTTTTCTTCAGGTTCTCAATGGCGGACCGGATATCCTTGTTACTGTAGTCCTTGTCCGGCGGTTTTTCAGGAACCGGTTTTTTCTTGACCGCCTTTTCCGCCTCAGGCGCGGCCTTCTTGACTATTTCCGGGGCTTTTTTCTCCTTCTTCACATCGGGTATGAGGATCTTCTCCTCAGCCTTTGGTTTCGGAGGAACCATCACCGCCTTTTCCTGTGGCGGGGCCGGGGCCTCGGCCTTCTTTTGCGCCTGCCCGGCCATGGAAACCAGATCCACGGTCGTAGCCGAAGGCGGGGCATAATAAATGGGAAGTGGGGCGATCTTCCGGGCAAGGGCAATGAAAAAGATTACGGCAAGGTGAAGGGCCAGGGAGACCCAAAACATCCGCCAGAAATCCCTGTCAAATTCGGTTTCTTCAAAAGGGCGAAACCTGATCACCATCAATCTGCTATCTCCGACACGTCGGTGACCATGCCCAGCTTCTGGATACCCGCTTCCTTGATGGCCGCCATGACCTTGACCACGAAACCGTAAGGTACGTTTTTGTCGGCTCGAAGGAAAACCTCCTTATGGGGATCTGCCTCCAGGATTTTTATCAGTTTCTTCTGCAATTCCTCAAAAGTAAAAGGGGTCTTGTTGATATAGATATTCTTGCTTTGGGTCACGGTGACCACGAGGCGCTCTTCCTCGATCTTGATGGGAGAAGTCTTGGTTTTCGGCAGATCCACGTCTATTCCCTGCTGCAGCATGGGTGCGGTCACCATAAAGATGATCAGCAGCACCAGCATGACGTCCACGAGGGGAGTCACGTTGATCTCCGACATGCTGCCGTACTCATTATTTTTTCCTGTCGGTCCCATGGTCCGTTCTTGAAAAAAAGGTTTTACTTCTCCAAGTATTTTTCCGCGATCGTAATGAATTCGGAAGAAAAGTTTTGCATCTCATTGGCAAGAACCCGGATCTTGCGAACAAAATGGTTATAGGCCACGACCGCAGGAATTGCCGCGGCAAGCCCTGCGGCTGTAGCCACCAAGGCCTCGGAGATCCCCGGAGCGACCACGGCCAGGCTGGCCGACCCCCGGGCGCCGATCCCGCGGAAGGCGCTCATGATTCCCCAGACCGTGCCGAAAAGCCCGATAAACGGCGAGGTGCTGCCGGTTGTGGCTAAAAAGGTGATGGATCGCTCCAGCCTCGTGATCTCGGAGATGGTTGCCCGGTTCAGGGCCCGTTTGATGCGCTCAATTCCCATGGTCTCGGTGATCCCCGTCATTTCAACATGCGCTTCAGAATTTTGAGACTTCTTTTTTAATAACGCCTCTTTTTGCATGATCTTGTTCAGCTCATCATATGCGGCCTCAAAGAGTCTTGAGATGGGACTGGCCGAATATTGTTTGGCTGAACGGATCAGGGTATTCAGGGGATGATCCATCCAGAAAACCTTGAGAAAATTGTTCGATTGGATCCGGGCCAGACGGATGACACGATATTTATAGAAAATGATGGCCCAGCAGGCCACGGAGAATATCAGCAGGATCAGGAGAACCCCCTTGACCACCCAGCCTGCCTGCATGACCAGAGAGAGTATTCCGTTATTCCCAAGGGTTACTGCGGCGCCTTCCATAGAGGTTATCCCTTCAAAAGGTATTCTTTCCAGCAGCTTGTTTTGCAACAACTTTTTGAAACTTTAATATACCTCGTCATCTAAAGTCAAGATCCGAATCTCGATTCATAGATTGGATTGCCGAAGATGTTGCTGCGGTCCATGCCGGGTTCAGGGCTCATAGGGCCCGAGATCGCGGCGCCGGGCCTTGTCCCGCAGCCTTTTTCGTGCCTCAGCGAGTTTTTGCCGTTCCTTCTCATCCCGGCTCATACAGATCAGAGGATTGACACGGGCGGGACATCCTTTCCCATCCAATGCAACATAGGTGACGAGTGCGGAGCAGGTCTGCCTCCGTTCGCCGGTGGTCGGGTGCTCCGAGAAGATCTCCACTTCCACCTCTACCGAGGTTTTGAAGGCCGCATTGAGACGCGCCCGGATGATGGCAAAGTGGCCGACCTTGATCGGATGTTTGAAATCCACGCGGTCCACGGATGCCGTGACCACGATTTTACGGCAATGGCGCATGGCGGCCATGGCGCCGGCCAGATCAATCATGGATAAGACCTTGCCTCCGAATACGTTACCCAGATGATTGGCATCATTGGGCTGGACCAATTCCGTGCTTTCGACCATGGACTCGGAAACGGTTTTTCCTTTTAATCTCTGTTTCATTGGACACGCCTCCGGTCAAAATCCCTGGATGGGTGGATCTCTCCAAGTTCGTCCACGATCAACCCCTGCACATCGGGGATTTTATCAATCAATGCCATTCCGGCTTCAGGCCCGAGGACAAAGACCGCAGTGGCCACGGCATCGGCCATAATGACTGTGGGGCAGATGATGGTGACGCTCCGGCATCCCTGCGCCGGATAGCCTGTCCTCGGGTCCATGATATGATGATACCGGACACCGTTATAGATGAAGAACCGTTCGTAGTCCCCGGACGTGGCTATGGCACAGTTCGTCATCGGCATCTTTTTTATCAGGGTGTTCCGGTTTCTCGGATCCTGTATCCCGATCTCCCATGGCTGTTGGTCGGAACGTCTTCCGATCACCAGGAGATCTCCACCGGCATTGATGACGGCGTTTTTGATCCCTTGCGCCTTAAGAACGGCCATGGCCCGGTCCACGGCATACCCCTTGGCGATCCCGCCGAGTCCGATGGACATGCCGGGCTTCTTCAGCAAGACCCTTCCCTGATCATCCATCAGCACGTCGTGATAGTTGATCAGAGGAAGAACCTTCCGGATCTCCTCTTCGGACGGCGGGCGGCTGTCCGGCTCCATAGGCCAGAGGTTTGAGAGCGGCTTGAAGGTGATGTCAAAAGCGCCGTTTGAGAGACGGCTGTACCGGAGGGATTCCTGAATCACAAAAAGCAGTTCAGGGTCGACCGGCCTCCACGCCTTGCCGGCTGAACGGTTGATCAAAGAGATATCGCTTTCAGGGATATAGGTGCTCATGACCTGTTCTATGCGGCGGATCTCATGAAAGGCAAGGTCTTCGGCCCGGTCGGCCAGATTCGGTTCGGCTCCGGAGATGGAGATGCTCACCAGCGTTCCCATGAGCATCTGCTCCCTGGTGGTTAAGGGCGATGCTGAGGGGCTGCATCCTGCAGCGCCTGCCGGCAGCAGGAGGAGAATGAAGATGACCAGGCATCGAAAAGGTTTCATTCAATAAAATCTGCCAAGGGTTAACGAGGCTATAGCTCTCGCTTGTAAATGAAATCAGAGACGGCAAGAAGGGCGTTCTTTGCAGGAGAAGGCTCAAAGCAGTCCAGGGATGCCTTGGCTTTTTTGATATATCCCTGGGTTTTTTCCATTGTATATTCCACCCCCTTGTCGTTCGCGATGCACTCGAAGACGAATTCAACATCCTCGGGCTTGGGCCGGCGGTTTTTAAAAATCCGGACCAGCCTTTGAGACTCCTCCTTGCCGGATTTCATCAGGGTATGGATCAGCGGCAGGGTGATCTTCCCTTCGAGAAGATCCTTGCCTACCTGTTTCCCGAGTTTGCGCTCCTCGGCGGAATAGTCGAGCGCATCATCGATCAACTGGAACGCGATGCCGATATTCATGCCAAAAGCCGTCATGGCGTTCCGGATCTCCTGGGGCGCCCCTGCAATAATGGTCCCAAGGCGGCAGGCTGCGGATATCAAGGCCGCCGTTTTATAGGTGATGACCTCGATGTATTCCTCTTCCGTAATACCGACGTTCCCGATATGGGCGAGCTGCATCACTTCGCCTTCGGACATGGTCGTGGTCGCCTCCGACAGGACGTCCATGATCTGCTGGTTATGCTCTCGTACGGCAAGGTAAAGGGCCTTGGAGTAGAGAAAATCTCCCACCAGAATGCTGGCCTGATTCCCCCAGACCCGGTTAGCCGACTTTTGTCCCCTGCGCATGTTGGCCTCATCGACCACGTCATCGTGGAGCAGAGATGCGGTGTGGATATATTCGATGATGCCGGCAAGGAGGTAATGCCTGTTTCCCCTGTATCCGCAGGCCCTGGCTGAAAGCAGGAGCAACAGAGGCCGGATCCGCTTTCCCCCTCCTTTGAGAAGATGAAACCCCACCTCCGGGATCAACGGGGCCTTGGACGCAAGATGGGTGATGATGCACGCTTCGACATCCGCCAAATCCTTCTCTAAGCTTTTCCAGACTTCCCCGATTTCCATAAAAATTCCCTATAAAATAACGTGATAGTAGAGCATTGATCCTTGCTTGTCAAGATGTAAGGCGGTCCCAATCCGGGTGATAGAAACGGCCGGAACCCTCCGCCTAAGCCTCCATGTTTTTTAACCAACGAGAGCATGGACGTGACTTGCGGCGCCTCCCGATCCATGAGGGTATGGGTATATAGATAGGATTTTATCGCTCCATTCGCATGTGGATTTTGGTTTGACTTTTATCCGGAGCAAAGGTAGAGTGGATGAAAATGAGATGATAAGGTTATGAAGTTTTTATATATTGCCGCCTGTTTAATTTTTATTACCGGGTGTACCCCGGCCATTCCCATGGAGTATCTCTCCAAGATCGACCGATCTGCAACTTACCCGATAGTGAAATCAAACATTCAAAAATATATCGGCGTTACAGTGGCCTGGGGTGGATATATTCAGGAGGTTTCCAATATCCCGGAAGGAACCTATATCGAAGTGATTGAATCCCCTCTCGATTCAGGGAACCGCCCTGAAGATCTGGACCAGACCCGAGGCCGTTTTCTTATTGGGTATCCGGGATATGCCGAACCCGTCCGATATGCCAAGGGGAGAGCCATCACCGTGGTCGGCGAGGTCCAGGGTTATCAAGAGCGCCCTTTAGGTGAGATCCGTTATGGCTATCCGGTGATCCATCGTCTATACGACCGGTTGTGGGATCCAAAAACAACTTCCGATATCCATTTAGGGATCGGGGTGGGCGCCGTATTCACCCATTAAATGATTGCAAGAGTGGGAAACGTGAAGATAGGCATCCTTTCCGATACGCATGGCGTCCTTCACCAGGCTGTTCTTGATCTTTTTGAAGGGGTGGATGCCATTTTTCATGCCGGCGACATCGGCGATGACGACGTGCTGTCAAGGCTGAAAAAGATCGCCCCGGTCATGGCGGTCAGAGGGAATATGGATTCGCCTCCCTTGTCATATGACGTTCCGGTTTACCGTGTCAGCCGTCTGGCGGATAAGAATATCCTGATCACCCACCGGGTAGGAAACCCCATGAAGCCTTGCGCGGAACTGCAGGAAAGGCTGCTCCAGGTCCGGCCTGCCGTGGTGGTGTTCGGGCACACCCATCATTCTTTCAATCAATGGATCAACGGGATTCTCTTCTTCAACCCGGGTACCGCAGGCAAGAAAAGTCATGGACACCCGCTCTCTGTGGGGTTCATAGAAATGGATGCGGATGAAATAAACGGCAGGATCATCTATTTTGATCATGAATAGAGAAGACCTTGTCATTTCGGAGATCAAACACAATATGTGGGCTTACTAACAGATAAACCGCAAGATGTGGAAAAAGAATCCCTTGTTGCAACCTCTGACAAACAAAGGAAATTCTAATAGCATTTTATTCAAGATATGGTGGTTATCCACATCTTATATACAAGATGTGGATAACCATAAAGCCTCGATTTTATTCTTCAGGACTTTTGTATTTCTCCTTTTTTTCCCCTTATGGGGTCTGGTCCATGTCTCTCCACTTCATGGAGCGGAACGTTTTCCGTTGAATTATATTTCCCCTGAACAAGATCGGATCATCCTCATGGCCGAGTCGCTGGTGATGGAACGCCGCTATGATGAGGCCATGGGCCTCTTTGACCAGATGGAGAAAGAGGAACCTGAGTCGATTCTGCCGAGCATGGGCCGCCTTCTGATCCTCATGGCACACTCTTTAGAGAAGGGCGAGACATTCGAGCGTATTGAAAAGGAGATCCTGGCCGAGATGAAGAAGAACACCCGGCTTCTAAAAAAGATGAAGGACCAACCAGACCTTACCGCATGGGATCATTATATCATGGGAGGATCGCTCGGCGCCCAGGGCCTCTATGAGTTGGAACACCAGCGCTATGTTTCCGCTTTTATGCACGGGATCTCCGCCCTTTCCCATTTTAAAGAGGCGCGGATCATGGACCCCGAAATTCATGATGTTGACTTTGCTACGGGGCTTTATAAGTATTTCCGGAGCGTCAAGACCCGGTACCTCTGGTTTCTCCCGCTGATCCATGACCAGCGGCTGGAGGGGATTGAAGAGATCCGCACGGCATTGGGAAAAGGGCATTATGCCGTTCCTGCATGCAAGATCGCCTTGATTGCTCTTGCCGAAAAAGAAGGCCGGGATCTCGAGGGGATCAAGATGGGCGAGGCCTTTCTTAAAGAGGGTCCGAAATGTCTTCTGATCCGGGATCCCCTTGCAAAGATCTATCGGCGCCGGTCTCAATGGTTCGATGCCGGGATGACCTATTATAACGGCTATGACGGAGATCCATCCATCCGATGGGTCCTCCTTGAAGCCGGACGGGATTTTCTGATGGGGAATGATCTGACCGAAGCCGAGACGGCATTTCAGGCATATTTATCCGGTTCTCCTCCTGATTCCGGTGCGGCGCAGGCACACCTGGGGCTTTCCAGAATTTACCATAGGAAAGGCGATCCCTCCCTCTCTCAGCAGGAGAGGGCATGGGCGGTCAAGCTTGATCCTGAGTTGAGAAATTCCCCGATAGAGAATTAGATTTAAAAACCGTTTAAAAACAGCTTACATCTTGACATTATTCTGTGGGTTTAATATAAACAGAGGTGCTTGCTCAGGTTGACAAATGGAAAAGACCATAAGGATACATGATCGAAAACTTGACGAGGTGAGCTGTGAATAAGATGACGATTGAGGATGTGGAATTAGAGGGGAAGCGTGTTTTTATCCGTGTTGATTATAATGTTCCTATGGACGATGACGGGAACATCACCGATGACCGAAGGATTCGGGCGTCTCTGTCAACGATTAACTACTGTATTGATCGAGGGGCCAGGGTGATTCTCGCCTCTCATCTGGGGAGGCCCAAGGGGGTTCGGAATGCCAAACTTTCTCTGACTGCCACGGCCAAGAGACTCAACCGTCTCCTGAATAAAGAGGTGCGGTTCGCTCCGGATTGCGTGGGCCCGGAAGTCCGTGCCATGATCGATTCCCTTCGGAACGGCGACATCATTTTATTGGAAAACCTTCGTTTCCATCCGGGGGAAGAAATCAACGATGAAGGGTTTGCCAAAGAGCTGGCCCAGGGCATGGATGTCTATGTAAACAACGCCTTTGGAACAGCACACCGGGCGCATGCCTCGACCTTCGGGATCAGCCGCTTTGTCCCGGTAGCCGTGGCCGGATTTCTCATGAAAAAAGAGATCGAATATTTTGAAAAGGTCATTACGAATCCGGTGCGTCCTTTTGTGGCGATCCTGGGGGGGTCCAAGGTTTCCGGAAAGATCGGTGTGATCAAGAACCTGATAGACCGGGTGGACAAAATCATCATCGGGGGCGGAATGATGTTCACTTTTCTCAAGGACTCCCAGCTTGAAGTGGGGAACTCCCTCGTTGAAGAGGAGATGGTCGATTCTGCCCTTCACATGCTTAAGCGTGCCCGGAAACAAGGGGTCAAGTTCTACCTCCCTGTGGATGTGGTTGTGGCCGACCGGATTCATGCCCATGCCAATACCAAGATCGTCACGGTCCAGGAGATTCCTCAAGGATGGTACGGATTGGATATAGGGCCGGCCTCCAGCAAACTTTTTGAGCTGGCGCTTCAGGGCGCTAAGACCATTGTCTGGAACGGGCCCATGGGAGTCTATGAGATCGATGCCTTCAGCCGGGGGACCTCGTCGCTGGCGCACACCGTGGCCGGATGCTATGCCACCACGATTATCGGAGGGGGAGATACCGCTGATGCGGTCAACCGGGCCGGCGAGGCCGATAACATGACCTTCATCTCCACGGGCGGAGGGGCCTCGCTGCAGCTCCTTGAGGGGAAAAGCCTTCCCGGCATTGAAGGGTTGACCGAAAAGAAGGTTTTGTAATGCGGTTTATTTAATGAGGAGAAAAGAGATGCGACGAAAGATGATTGCCGGGAACTGGAAGATGTATAAGACCGTGACTGAGGCGCTTGCGCTGGTGGAGGGACTGAAGAAGAAGCTCAATCAGATTGATGATGTGGATATGGTGGTGGCCCCCCCGTTCACGTCGCTGGCCAGGGTTTATCAGGCCATTCAATCCAGCAACATCATGCTCGCCGCACAGGACCTCTTTTATGAGAAGGAAGGCGCTTATACCGGAGAGGTTTCCGGCGGGATGCTCAAGGACGTGGGATGCCAGTATGTGATCGTAGGACATTCCGAGAGGAGAGGATACTTCGGAGAGACCGATGAGATGGTCAACAGAAAGGTCCATGCGGCCTTGAATGCCGGACTGACCGCCATCCTGTGCTTCGGCGAATCTTTGGAAGAGCGGGATGCCGGGAAGACCTTCCAAGTGGTGAGCCGGCAGGTTAAGGCCGGTCTTGCCGGATGCAGCGAAAAAGAGATGGGAAACATCGTGATGGCCTATGAGCCGATATGGGCCATTGGAACGGGTAAGACCGCCACGCCGGCACAAGCCAACGAAGTTCATTCCTACCTTCGTCACCTTCTCTCTGATGCCGTCAATGACCAGACTGCGGAAAAGACGATGATTCTTTACGGAGGGAGCGTGAAGCCGTCCAATGCTGCGGAACTGATGAATCAGCCGGATATCGACGGGGCATTGGTGGGAGGAGCCAGCCTGACCGTGGAATCCTTCTCAGAGATTATCTTCTCCAGTCGTGGATAGGAAAGGCAACAGAGAAAACGCTGCCTTAAATGGCCGTTGTCCAGCCCAACCGCGGATGTTTACTTGAATTTTCTGGAATTTTTGGCGTCTAATGGATAAAAAGGTGGATCCAATATCCGAGGATCTGGAATGGGTTCAAAGATCCCAGGATGGGGATCAGGAGGCCTTTTCCGAACTGGTACGGAAATACCAGAAAAGGGTCTATTACCTGGCGTATGGCATGCTCGGGAACCGGGAGGATGCCCTGGATATCGCCCAAGAGGCCTTTCTCAAGGCCTTTCGTTCACTAAAAGGGTTTCAGGGGGGCGGGGGGTTCTATACATGGCTCTATCGGATCGCGTACAATTTATCCATTGATTTCATGCGGAAGGAATGGCGGAAAAAGAATTTGGAATACCGCGACAACCAGGATCTGACAGAAGAAGAGGATCCTGTCATCCGCGTTCCATCCTCTTCACATCCCGGGCAGGAAATGGCACAGAAAGAATTGAACCGGGTGATCATGGATGCCATTCAGTCATTGCCGGAGGAACACCGATCGGTCATCCTCCTCCGGGAGATGGAAGGGCTATCCTATGAGGATATCGCAAAGACGCTCAGGATAAGAAAAGGAACCGTGATGTCGAGGCTGCATTATGCCAGGCAGGAGCTTCAGAAGAACCTGATGCCTTATATTAAAGAAGGTGAGATCCGTGAGAAAAAGTAGATGCAGCAGGATACTTCAATGGATCGGCCCCTATGCTGACGGAGAGCTTTCTCCTTTTAGGAGCGCCAAGGTCAGGGGGCATCTTGAGGATTGTCTTTCATGCCGGACGGCTCTAAAGCGCCTCCGGCAGACACGGAGATTAGTCCGACAAGGTGTTGCTCTCTCGATGGCTGAAGAGAATTCGGATCTTGAAGCCCTCCATTCAAGGGTTAGAGACGGGATCCGGTTGCAGGAATCGGAGAGCAAAGGACGATGGTGGGGTGGGAGGCTCAAAAACCTCATGTTCCGGGGGTCGAGGATTCTGGTCCCTTCAGCTATTGCAGCGGTCCTGATTGCAGCGGTGGTTTTAAAGATTTACAATCCCCTATCATCTGTGATAAAAACTTCCGGGAAGAATGAATGCATCGTGGACTCGGTTGAAGGCGCAAACGGCACGGTCATGTTGTTCAAGACGCATGACTCGCAAATGACGGTGATCTGGTTGTCTTCGGATCATGAATCGAATGAGGAGGCGCAAGGGCGATGGACACCCTATTCCGTCTAAGAAAAACATTCTTTTTCATGCTGGCCGGGGGCATTTGCTTTATAAGCCTTGCCCGTCCCGCTGTGGCTGAGGTTTTTAATACGGAGGTCCGTGTCATTCTGGCTTCAAATTCAGACCAGGGGTTTGACCCGAGGCTTCTGGACCTGAAAAAGGATCTTCTTGCCCTCAACTACATGTCCTTTGAGCTCGTTGATCAGACCGGATTGTCATTGGGCGGCGGCCAGACCGGTAAAGTGCCGATACCCGGGAGAAGGGTCATGGAGCTCACTCCCACAGGTGTGGAACGGGGGAAGATTGTCATGCAGGTCAACATCCGTGAAGGGGGGACTTCGCTTCTAAAAACGCAGATCCGGATTGCCAACCATGGGACCGTGATCATCGGGGGCCCTTCATTTCAGTCCGGTTTTATCGTTTTGGCCGTTACAGCGCACTTTTAGCATGAGAGCCTCATGTGCATCCCGGGGTTTTTATCCCTTGTCTTTATCTTCCATTTATGGTAATGAATAGAACATGAAAATTGAAAAATACTTCAAGGAGAGAGCGGTATGATTCCTTTATTAATTGTCATCCACATAACGGTCTGTATCATCATGATCCTTATCGTGTTGCTGCAAGGGGGAAAGGGCGCTGACATCGGGGCCAGCTTCGGCGGGGCCAGCCAGACGGTTTTCGGCAGTTCCGGCCCCACGGATTTTATGGGCAAGTTAACCACCTGGTGTGCGGCGATCTTTATGATCACTTCTTTAAGCCTGGCTTATTTATCGGGCGGGAACAAGGCCTCATCCGTGGTGAATATGGCCCCCCTGACCTCCGAAAAGCAGGAATCTTCGAGCATCCCAGCCCCTGCCCCGGAGGGAATAGACCAGACACTCCCCCCCATCGAACAGAAGCAAGGCGTTCCGGAAAGTCCTGCTCCATCTCAGGAGAAGGCCCCTGCGCCGAAAAAAGAAGCCAAATAAATTAAGGACACATGATCTCACCAGAGATCCCGGAATGATGAGAATGATATCTGTAAAACGTCTAACCGTTCCGCTTCGGTTTCTTTTCATCAGCATCTTTATTTCCTCAGCTCTGTCGGGATGCAGCCCCCCGGAAAACAAAGAGCAATCCTCGAACGATGCCGCTCTTGCCCAGAAGCCGGTTTCCGGGGATGCCATTGTGGTGGCCTCGATCGGTGATGCCAAGAGGTTGAACCCTGTGATTGCCAATGACAGCGCCTCCGGCGACATCAATGGTCTGGTCTTTAACGGCCTGATCCGTTATGACAAGGATCTCCATTTCGAAGGGGATCTGGCCGAGTCTTGGGATATTTCAGACGACGTCCTGGTCATCACCTTTCATCTCCGGCCTAAAGTGACCTGGCATGACGGCGAACCTTTCACCGCCGAGGACGTCCTTTTTACCTACCGGAAACTCATTGATCCGAATGTGGCCACACCCTACGCGGCGGATTACCAAAGAGTGGCCAAGGCTGAGATCCTGAGTCCCCTGACGTTCCGGGTGACGTACAAGGAGCCGTTTGCGCCGGCCCTCGAGAGCTGGACCATGGGGATCATCCCAAAGCATATTCTCCAGGGAAAGGATATCAACACGGATGAGTTCAACCGGCATCCTGTGGGCACAGGCCCCTATCGGTTCAAGGCATGGCTGACCGGTCAGAAGATCGTCCTTACAGCGAACGATGCGTATTTCAAAGGGAGGTCTTACATTGACGAGTATGATTATCGGATCATCCCGGATCCGGCCACCATGTTTCAGGAACTGCGCTCCAAAGGGGTCGACATGATGGGCCTCACGCCTCTTCAGTTCAGCCGTCAGACCGACAGCGCTTTTTTCAAGGAGAATTTTAAAAAATTCAGATACCCGTCCAACGGGTATACCTATCTGGGCTACAATTTAAAAAATCCGAAATTTTCGGACAAACGGGTCCGCCAGGCCTTGGCCTATGCCATCAACAAGGAAGATATCATCAAGGGGGTCCGGCTTGGCCTGGGTTCACCCGCCACAGGACCGTATCCCCCCCATTACTGGGCTTACAACCCCAGTGTACGGACCTATCCCTATGACCCGGAAAAGGCCAAGGCCATGCTCCATGAAGCCGGATGGTCGGATACGGATGGGGACGGGATCCTGGACAAAGACGGCAGGCCTTTCCAGTTTACGATGATCACCAATCTGGGGAATGATGAACGCAAACAGGCGGCGGAGATCATTCAGCAGAACCTCAAGGCCGTAGGGCTCGATGTCAGGATCAAGGTTGTGGAATGGCAGGCCTTTATCAACGAGTTTGTAGACAAGAGGCAGTACGAGGCCATCATTCTCGGATGGTCCATCGGTCTGGACCCGGACAACTACATCATGTGGCATTCTTCTCAGACCGGACCCAACCAGTACAATTTCGTATCCTACAGCAATCCGGAAATTGATGAACTCCTGATCCAGGGAAGGAGAACCTTTGATCTGGAAAAACGAAAGGCCATCTACCGGAAGATCCATGCCATTCTGGCAGAGGACCAGCCCTATTGTTTTCTTTATGTGCCGGATGCCCTCCCTGTCGTGGATGCGAGATTTCATGGGATCAAACAGGAAAAAGCAGGAATATCGTATAATTTTGAAAAATGGTGGGCGCCCAAGGAACTCCAGCGTTATGCCGCCGCCATGACCCCGTGAGCATAAAATACTTGACAGGTTAAAGGAAGACTCTTAAAGTCTAATCAGGCGTGACGAAAGATTGATATAAGGATCCTTATGGCGATACTGAGGTGGGACCCCTTTAAGGACCTGTCCCTGGTCCAGGACAGGTTGAGCCAGTTCTTCAAAGAGGCGCTCTATTCTGTTCCCGCATTGGGTGAGGAGAAGGGAGGCGCCTATACGCCGCCCGTTGATATCCTGGAAACAGGGAGTGAAGTGATCCTCCTGGCCGAGCTCCCGGGCGTTTGCAGGGAGGATATCGATATACAGATCGAGGGGGATATCCTGATTCTGAGGGGAGAGAGAAAATTCCAAAAAGAGGCCGACCAGGAAAATTATTACAGGATGGAATGTTCCTATGGCGTTTTTCATAGGGTCTTTACCCTTCCGCAGAGTATTAAAAAAAACGAGATCCAGGCCCGCTTTGACCAGGGGGTTTTAGAGATACGCCTGCCCAAGGCGGGCCAGAAAGAGAAGGTTCATGTCAACGTGGAGTGAGCATGCAAGACCTCTCTTCTTCTAATCGGCAATCAAAGGTTTTTTTGCACGCCTTTTGATCAAAGATCAAAAGTTTTTGATTCTTGATCTTTAATTTCGGTTCTTCTCCCATATAGTGGGTAAAAAGGGTTCGAGGATTCCAGGGTTACGCTTCGCGTGCCCCGCTTTTCTCTATTTTTGTCATTAGATCCCGGCATCTCCTTGAATCTTTTTTTGCCGGGCCGGGACCGTCTGCGACGGCTACTACACTAACGTATCTTGGGGTCGAGGATTCCAGGGTTCAAGGGGTCAAGTGAAATACTGATACCGGTAAACCGAGTACAAGAACGCAAGCAAAATTTCCAGAGAAAAACACTGGAACCCTTGAACCCTATGACCCTCGGCCCCTTATGTTTTTAGCACTTCACTTGACCCCTGGAATCCTTGACCCCTTGACCCCTGATGTTTTCACCCACGCTTTTGGAGATGAACCTCATTTAATGATCTTTTACCGATTTGCATTTCCCATGGAATGGGGCTACAGTACCGGACGTCAATGGAAGGGAATGTTGAGCATGAATTACACCCGTCTTTTTCAGCCTGGCAGGATCGGTTCCCTGAGTCTCAAGAACCGGATCCTCATGCCGCTTTATCCCACCAAGTACGCAACGGAGAGCCGGGTGAACGAACGGATGATCGCCTTTTACAAGGCGCGGGCCAAAGGCGGCGCGGCCCTGATCGTGCTCGACTGCCCGTGCCTCGACTACCCGGCAGCGTACAAAGGGAAAAATGAACTCCGCATGGATGAGCCTTCATTTGTTGAGGGGATCCGGAGCCTTCTCAAAGAGATCCGGCCATACGGTACCCGAGCCTTCATGCACCTGAGCTACCCGCACGAACAGGTTTTTAATGATAAGGTCTCGGGCGCCGAACCCAAGGGGAACCTATGGGTCCGGCCGTGCATCAACTTTGTGAATACGGAAGAGATATACGGGATCATGGATAGAATGGCGGAAGGTGCGGCAAAGGCCCGGGAGATCGGATACGACGGCGTGGATCTCCAGGCGAGCTACGGCGATTTTATTGCCCAACTCCTCTCTCCGCTCACCAACCAGAGAAACGACGAATTCGGAGGGACCCTTGAGAACCGAGCACGTTTTCTCACCGGTCTGATCAGAAAAATCAAGCAAAACGCCGGCTCCGATTTTCCGGTCATGGTTAAACTGGTCTGCAACGAGTTTACTGCAGGCGGACTGACCCTAAATGATGGCCGGCAGATCGCTCGTATGGCCGAGGCCTCAGGGGCCGATTTGATCGTGGCCAGCGGCGGCAACAAGAAGACAAAATATAAGACCATCCCGCCGCACTCCTCACCCCCTGCACCGCTTTTGGATTTGGCTGCGGGAATCAAGGAGGAAGTCCTGATTCCGGTCGCAGCCATCGGCAAGATCAACACGCCGGATCTGGCCGATCGGATCCTGATGGAGGGAAAAGCGGATTTTGTCGGCATGGTCCGGGCCCTGCTGGCCGATCCTTTCCTCCCTGAGAAGGCCCAGTCGGGAAACACGGAGGAGATCCGGTTCTGCATCTACTGTCTCGAAGACTGCGCCCAGGACGGGGTCCCGGGACTTGGACGGAGCTGCACCGTCAACCCCTTTGCCGGACAGGAGGCAGCCCTGGTCATGACCCCTCCGCCCATGAAAAAGAAGGTGGTCATCGTGGGGGGCGGTCCGGCAGGCATGCAGGCTGCGATCCTCTGTGCTGAAAGAGGGCACAGGGTTATCCTCTTTGAAAAAGAAAAGGAACTGGGCGGGCAGTTTCTCTATGCAGACCGTGCCCCGTTCAAAGAAGAGAATGCGAAACTCCTGAAATATCTCAATACCATGATCAGAAAATACAGGATAACGGTTCATCTGGAGACCCAGGCGGGGGTTGATGAGGTCCTCTCCGGATCGCCGGATGCCGTGATCCTGGCTACAGGATCGAGACCCAGGATCCCTGATATCCCAAAAATCAATTTCCCCTTTGTTTACGATTACCGGGAATATTACAAGGAAAACCCGTACGTGGGAAAACGCGTGGCCATCATCGGGGGCGGCGATATCGGTTGTGAGACCGCGGACAGGATCACCACCCCAGGCCGGGAGGTGACCGTGGTGGAAATGCAGGAGACCCTCCTTCCCGCCATGAAGGATATCCCGAGGGAGGACCTCCTGACCCGCCTCAAGGAAAAACAGGTCACCATCCTCACCGGATTTGAGGCCGTATGCGTGGAGTGCGGGCTCCTCCAGGTCCGGGACAAGGAAGGAAAGCTCTCTCCGGTCAGGGCCGATACCATCATCATCGCTGCCGGGGCCGTTTCAGATGCCCCTCTGCTCCATCCCCTTCGGGAGAAGATCCCGGATGTTTATGTCATCGGCGAGGCCGTGAGGCCAGGCAATGCCGGGAATGCCCTCAGGAGCGCGGCAAGCCTCGCTGTTAGATTATAATGCAGGATTTCCATCCCTCATATCGTGAATCCGGCGATAGGCGATGCAAAGCCCCTTGAGAGTCAAATTCATGTCCACCGCATCGAACTTAGGGTAGACATTCGCCATCAGGGCGGCATACCCCCCCGTGGCAATGATCCGTGGATGCCCCGTCATGGTTTGCTCGATTCTCTTCACCATCCCCTCGACAAGGCTTGCAAATCCGTAGAGAAGACCGGACTGAATGCTCTCTACCGTACTGCCCCCCACAGGGGACGGGGGAAGAACCAGATCCACGGACTGGAGTTTCGCCGCCTTCTCAAAGAGGGCCTTCATGGAGATCCCGATGCCGGGCGAGATGGCCCCGCCCACATATTCCCCTTTCTCATTGATCACATCGAAGGTGATGGCCGTTCCGAAATCCACGATGATCAATGGAGGAGAGTGTTCTTCAAGTGCGGCCACGGCATTGACCACCCGGTCGGCGCCTACGTCCCCGGGCCGCTGGTACCGGACCGGGAGCCCTGGAAGGTTTTCCGCCGTCACAAAGAGAGGCCTCAGATTGACATAGGATTGAGCCATATCTCTCACGACGCCGTCCAATGAAGGAACCACGCTGGCCACAGCCATCCCGGTCAATCCCTGATCCCGGCCGATCTCCTTGCTGCAGAGGTCACGGATCAGGGCCCCGTACTCGTCGGCGGTTCCATCCGGAATGGTTCGAATCCTCCAGTCCCGGATCAGATCCGTTCCTGAAAAAAGTCCCAGCACCGTCTGGGTATTCCCGATATCCATGGCTAAAAGCATAGGATTTCTCCAAAATTATATTCTTACCTGCCCTTCTCCATTACGGTCACATCCCCGGAGACCACCTCTTCTATCGTGCCATCCTCCCTGCGTATCCTGAGGCGCCCCTGTTCGCCGATCTCCAGGGCCAATCCTTGTATCTCCCTTTGGGGCATGCCCACACGCACCTGACGGCCGATGGTCATGGACAATGCAGTCCAACGTTCCCGAAAGGGGATGAAACCGTGCTTGCAAAAAACGGCGTAATCTCTCTCCAGGCCTTGGAGAAACCTCCGGAACAGGGCCACCCGGCTGAACGTTCGGCCCGCCTCCAGGAACAGGGATGTGGCGGTCTCCTGCAAATCAGCGGGGATGTCGTCCCTGGTCATATTCACGTTGATGCCGGCCCCCAGGACCACGTAATTAACCTGATCCATGTCCGCTGACATCTCGGTCAGTATCCCGCCGGCTTTTTTCTCACCGATCCAGAGATCATTGGGCCATCGGATCCTCACGGGGAGTCCGGTCTCTTTGATCAATGATTCGCAGAGGGAAGCCGCCGACACCAGGGTGATCTGAGGGATCCAGGCGGGGGGGACGTCCGGTTTGAGTATCATTGAAAAATAGAGATTGCACTTGGGCGGGGAGACCCATGACCGGCCGAGCCTCCCCTTGCCTCGGCTCTGCGCATCCGCCACAATGAGGGTCCCCTCGGATGCGCCTTGCCTCGCCATGTCTCTGGCGATTGTCTGAGTGGATTCGGTGCGCTCCAGATAGTGAATCTTTCCGGTGAATGTTCCGGCCTTCAGTCCATACCGGATCTCTTCAGGAAGCAGGAGATCCGGAGCAGAGATAAACCGGTAGCCTGAAGAAGGCGAGGATGCGATCTCATAACCCATTTCCCGAAGCCGGTTCACCCGTTTCCAGACGGCGGTCCTGGATACCCCAAGGGCCCGGCTCAGGAGGGCGCCGGAGACCACCCTGCCGGCCTCCTTGCGCAGCAGGCTCAGCAAATTTTCCATTGCTTTTATCTCCTGATTCCCTTCAACTGTTCCTGCAAATTTGGTTCCTTTCCCATTTAGTGGGTAAAAAAGGGTTCGAGGGTTCAAGTGGTTTTTTTGATTTCTGTTACCCTTCAGTTTTTTCTATGCTTTTCGCTTGAGCCCTAAGCCCCTTGACCCCTCGGACCCTCAAGTTCTTGAAAAGCACTTCACTTGACCCCTGGAACCCTTGACCCCTTGACCCCTCATGTTTTCACTCATTCTTTTTGAGAGGATCTGAATTTTATTTCCAGCGAGATATCCACGGCACGAACCGAATGGGTCAGCGCCCCCACCGAAATCCGATCCACGCCGGTCATGGCCGTTTCACGGACATTCTCCAGACGGATGTTTCCGGAGGCCTCGACCTCGGCCCTCTTTCGGACCAGTTCGACCGCGGCCTGCATCATCGGGATATCCATGTTGTCGAGCATGATCACATCCGCCTGAACCTCGACGGCCTCCCGGACCTCCTGGAGGTCGGTCACCTCCACCTCGACCGGTCGGATCCCGGGGAACCGTTCACGGACACGCATGACCGCGGCGGCAATCCCTCCGGCCACGGCGATGTGGTTGTCCTTGATGAGCACGGCGTCATAGAGGCCCATGCGATGGTTGGTCCCTCCCCCCATCCTGACGGCATATTTTTCCAGGAGCCGGAGTCCAGGAAGGGTCTTCCTTGTATCCATGATCTTAACCGGAAGACCCGAGATCTGCTTCACAAAGGCGGAGGTGATCGTGGCCACGCCGGAGAGGTGCTGCAAAAAATTCAGGGCCACACGCTCCGCCTTCAGGATCGCGGCCGCATCGCCGCTGATCCCGGCGATCTTTTCTCCTTTGCGCACCGGTTCGCCGTCGGAGAACCGTGAGACAAAAGTCAGGCTTGAATCTATATACAGGAAGACCTCCCTGGCCGCCTCGATCCCGGCGAGAACCAGATCCTCGCAGGATAGGATCTCGGCCGAGGCGGTCATCCCTTGATGCACGACCGCGTCCGTGGTCATATCCATCCGGCCCAGATCCTCTTCCACACTCTCTCGAATGAGCTTTTTGACCTTGGTATCCGTAAACATGATCGGCTGGTCTTTCATATATGACGGCATAGTAAAAAGTCCGTCTGCTGCGTTCCGCTTCATCCTTCGTCATTGCAGCGTACCTCTTAGTACGCCTCATTCCTCAGGACTCGCGCGCCTTGCATCCGAAGCTTTTTACTATGCCGTCCATCCTTGGGACTTTTTACGAGTCCATCATATGTGTCTCAGTCAGGAAGTGAGGGCGGAAAGCCCCGCCTGGATTTTTTTCTCCTTGGCGTGGAGTTCCTCTCCCCTTTTCCGTTCCTTCTCCACGACCTCTGCAGGGGCTTTTTCCATGAAAGAATCGTTGGCCAGTTTTTTATTGACCGAAGAGAGCTCGTCCTGGACCTTTTTGAGGTTCTTCATCAGCCGGGCGCGCTCCTCATCCAGATCTATCACCCCTTTGAGCGGGACAAAAACCTCCATCCGGTCGCTCACCGACGTGGCGGAGGATGGCGGTCGTACCAGATCCTGCCCGATCTCTATGGTATCGCACCGGCTCATGAAAAGCAGATAGATCAGATGCCGGCGCAAAACCTCTCCAGCCTTCGAATCCCTCAACCGGATCAGGGCATGCAAACCCTTTCCCGGCGAAATATTCATCTCCCCGCGGACGTTTCGGATCAAGTTGATCGCCTCCATGATCATGGACATCTCATCCTCCGAGGCCTGATCATTCCGACCGGGGTCAAACTTCGGGTAGGAAGTGATCATGATACTCACGCCGTGCCGGGGAAGGTGCTGATAGATCTCCTCGGTGAGAAAAGGCATGAAGGGGTGAAGGAGCCGAAGGCTTTCATCCATGACCTTTTGAAGCATGTTTTGGGCCGTCAGTTTCTTTGCAGGGTCTTTCCCATACAACCGTTCCTTGATCAGCTCCAGGTACCAGTCGCACAGCTCATGCCAGAAGAACTGATACAGGGAGGACGCCGCTTCATTAAACTGGTATGCATTTAGGGCATCCAGGACTTCTTTGGCGGTCCGGTTGAGCCGACTCAGGATCCATCGGTCCGAGAGTTCGAGCGGAGCGGCTTCGGTCTTCTCGGGGATTTCCTTGAGATGCATCAGGGCAAACCGGGCGGCGTTCCAGATCTTGTTGGTGAAATTCCTGTACCCCTGGATCCGCTCCTCGGAGAGCCGGATATCCCGCCCCTGGGCGGCGAAGGCCGCAAGCGTGAAACGGAAGGCATCGGTCCCGTACTGGGCGATCATGGTCAGGGGATCGATCACGTTCCCCTTGGATTTGGACATCTTCTGCCCCTCTGCATCGCGGACCAGCGCATGGATATAGACCTCTCGGAATGGGACCTCTCCCATGAACTTCAGGCCCATCATCAGCATGCGGGCAACCCAGAAAAAGATGATATCGAACCCGGTAATCAGGACAGAGGTCGGATAATAATGTTCAAGCTCAGGGGTCCGGTCGGGCCAGCCGAGGGTGGAGAAGGGCCAGAGGGCCGAGGAGAACCAGGTATCCAGGACGTCGGTCTCCTGCTCGATTTTCCTGCTTCCGCAATGCGCGCACCGGTCCGGGTCCTCTCTGCTGACGGTGATCCCCGAACATTCCCCGCAGTACCACGCCGGGATCCGGTGCCCCCACCAGATCTGCCGTGAGATACACCAGTCCCGGATGTTGCGCATCCATTCGAAATATGTCTTCTCCCACCCCTGCGGGATGAACCGGGTCTTCCCCTGCTCCACCGCAAGGATGGCAGGCTCGGCCAGATCCTTCATCCGGACAAACCATTGCAGCGAAAGCATCGGCTCCACCACGGTCTTGCACCGATAGCAGCGCCCGATGGCGTGACGGTATTCCTCGATCTTTTCTATCAGCCCAAGGTCCGTAAGGTCCTTGAGCAGGCGGGCCCTGCATTCAGACCGGTCAAGACCGGCGTACGGCCCTGCCTCCTCATTCATCCTGGCATCCTTGTCCATGACGCTGATCTGTTCGAGTCCGTGGCGTCGTCCCACCTCGAAGTCGTTGGGATCATGCCCCGGAGTGATCTTGACCACGCCGGTCCCGAAGGCCCTGTCCACATACGGATCAGCGATGACCGGCAGTTCACGCCCGATCACAGGGAGGATGCCCTTTCTGCCGACATATTCCCTGTAGCGGTCGTCCTCCGGATTCACGGCCAGGGCCGTATCCCCCAGCAGGGTCTCGGGCCGTGTGGTGGCCACAACCAGGACCTCCTCAGAGCCGGCTATAGGATAGCGGATGTAATAAAGCTTCCCGGCCAGTTCTTCATGCTCCACCTCCAGGTCGGAGAGGGCCGTATGACACCGAGGGCACCAGTTGATGATATAGTTGTCCCGATAGATCAGCTTCTCTTCGTACAGACGGACAAAAACCTCCCGGACAGCACGGGAAAGCCCCTGGTCCATGGTAAACCGTTCCCGTTCCCAGTCACAGGAGGCGCCGAGCCGTTTGAGCTGATTGATGATCACCCCGCCGTACTCCTCGCGCCACTGCCAGACCCGGTCCACAAAGGCGTCCCTCCCCAGATCGTGGCGGGTCTTCCCTTCCCTCCCGAGATCGCGCTCCACCACGTTCTGCGTGGCGATCCCGGCATGATCGGTCCCCGGCATCCATAGGGTATTGTACCCCTGCATCCGCTTCCACCGGACCAGAATATCCTGAAGGGTATTGTTCAGGGCATGACCCATATGAAGGGAGCCGGTGATGTTGGGAGGCGGAATAACAATCGAGAAGAAGGGGCGTTTCGGATCCAAACCGCCGCGAAAAAAACCTTTCTCGACCCAAAAGTTGTACCATTTTTCCTCGGTGATCTTCGGATCATATACCTTATCCATTTCCTGAAGTATCCTGTGGTTTTTTTCCCCTGACACAGATCTTATCCTTATCTATCCATGCTATTTCAGATTCTTTTTCTTCAAAAGGTTTTTCAAATAAGTGACGGTACTATACCTGTATGACAAGATGGTGTCAAGGTTTACGAAAACCTGCCAAGGGCGTTGTCCGCTCACGGTCCGGCCGGTTCCGGCATGATGCGAAAAGTCAAAAAAAAATAACAAAAAAGCTTGACAAAGCCCTTGATTTTAGATAGAAGATGGCGAAAACATCTGAGGAGAGGCATAAACATGGATCGAGATCATCGCATTAAGGTCCTTGCTGAACATCTGATATGGGCCATCAACCAGGCCTATATTGATAATGACTTGATCCAGGAGGCGCTCAACCAGATCGAGGAAGAAGGATATAAGGTGGACATCCTCCTCGCCGCCTTCACTCGTTTTGACAGATCGGATACCACTGAAGAAGAAGCCTCCTCCGAACAGCCCGCACCCTCATTCCAGAATATCGAAGAGATCGAGGACGACGAGGACAAGGAAGCGGATGAAGATCCTCCTCTCTCCTCCGATATCAATGAATTCGACCGCACCTTCCTGAAGTTGATCAAGGTTGGATATTCCATCGAAGAACAAACTTAAGAACCCCCCTCACTGAAAAAGCGATCCCTCAGCCGGACTTCCGCATCGGTCCCCGAAACAGCCCGTTTCAGCCTCCGGCATGACTCGCATGCACCGCACATCTTTTCACCGCCGTGGTAACAGCTCCAGATCTCTTCAAAGGGAACATGGTATTTGAGCCCGGCCAGAACGACCTCTGTTTTATCCATCTCCGGCGTATAACTGATGACTCGAACCTGATTGAGGGTGGAATAGGCAAGGGATGCATTGACCGCATTTAGAAAGGCCTTTGAATTGTCGGGGAAGGTCTCCGCTTCCTCCCGGTTGAACCCCGTCACCATCAGAGAGGCGCCCAGGGATTCGGCAACGGCCGCGGCGATATTGATGAAAACCCCGTTCCGGTTTGCGACCCAGACGGAGCGGGCGGTCTCCTTGGTTCTTTCCGCGTCGGACAGATCCTCCCTGCTCAAGCGAGGAACCTCCCCTCTTCCCCGAATCAGAGAAGAAGAAGCGATCTCCTGCATCCAGGGAAGTGAAATCACGCGGTGCGGGAGGGAGAACTGTGCGCAAACCCTTTGGCAGGCCGTGATCTCTCGGGCGGATGAGCGCTGACCGTAATCAAAGGTCAGGCAGGAAAGGACCGTCCCTTTTTCACGGGCCATCACGAGATTCACCACCGAATCCAGGCCGCCGGAGAGGAGGATGATCTGAGAGGAAGCAGCCAACTCATGGCTCCGGAATATAGGTCGCGCAGGCATCGTCCGACTCCCAGACGGTCACCCGGGCAACCTGCACACGCTTACTGTCCAAATGTTCGGAGAGACGTTCAAAAATCCACCGGGCGATGACTTCGGAGGAGGGGTTTTCGGTTTGAAACATGGGAAGATCATTCAAATGAAGATGATCCAACTCATTCAGAATATCGTTAAGCGCATGCTTGATATCCTTGAAATCCATGCCCAGACCGATCTCATTTAAGTCCGCTGCCGTAACGGTCGCCTCTACCTTCCAGTTGTGGCCGTGCAGGTTCTCGCATTTGCCTTTATAGTTTCTCAACTGATGGGCGGCCGAGAACCGTCCGGTTACCGTCAGCTCGTACACATGAATCTCCTTTTGATTTTATCCCAGGACACTAAGTGGTCCTGTTCGTAAATATGGTGACGCACCGAGAGAGCCGTAGGGCGGTTTCATCAAGGCGCGCGACTGAGGCGTGCCCTCTGTGGTACGTCGCAAGGAGCGGAACTTTGATCCGACAGCCCTACGGCGCTCGAATGCCACCGTATTTACGAATAGGGCCACTAAGACAGCACGAGTCATCAACCTCCGGCAAAACCGGAGGCTTGACGTTTGCCGGCCCCTCAAAGGGGCCTATTCGCAAACGGTTAAAAACACCCTCCCTTAACCCCTCCTCTCCTCCCCTTACTACAAGGGGAGGTTCCCCCTCTTATTCTAAGAGGGGGCAAGGGGGAGTTAGGGGTAAAGCATTTCGGTTATTAAGGTTCTCATAATAGAAACGACATCATATGGAAAATCCCTCCCAACCTCCCTTTGTCAAAGGGAGGAATCTCCCCCTCTTTGGAAAAGAGTGGCAAGGGGAGATTTCATGAACCATGTCTATTCTATTTCGAGACTATTAATAACTGCATACTCCCGGAATGGCCAAACTCTAAGAGTCCCCCGGCAGAGCCGGGGGGCGCCTAAATGCAATTACGACCAGACCTCGGCCTTCCGCGTCCAATCGCTCCTGGGATATTTTTCTTTCAATGCCGTGAATGTCTCCTTGAGATGCGACGGATCGTGCGTGGCCATATAGTTGCATACACCCGAGAAATAGAGTGCCTCGGGCGCAGCCGCTGTCTCCGGATAGGCCTGAATGACCTGTTTGTACGCCTGAAGGGCCTCGTTATAACGCTTCAGGTCATATTCCATCTTGGCAAGCCCCAGCCTCATCTCGCTCAGGAAGGTTTCCGGCGAGAGATAACCCGTGGTACGGTGATGCTCTTTCTGATTCTGATCATAAATAATAATCGTGGGTGTCCACTGGGCATTGAATTCATTAAATCTTTTCTGATCCCTGGCGCTGTCGAACTTGAGCGGGATAAAATTGGCATTCACAAAATCAACCACATCCTGACTTGGGTACGTAACTGCACCCATCTTCTGACACCCGCTTCAACCCGGGTTGAAAAAATCAATCAGAAGCGGTTTGTTTTCCTTCCTGCTTGTCTTCAGGGCCTCTTTCAGATCGGTTTTCCAGATAATCTGATTCTCCATCATCATCCCTCCTTATCTATTTATTATTCCGTATCATGTCGAACTTTACCCCGATCCCCCCTGATTTGTCAAATGACCCGAATCCCGATATAGAAATTCTAAAATTGTTCCTTCTCCCTTGATGGGAGAGGGGCAGGGTGAGGGTGAATCGTTTTTACCCTTAAGGTTACCCCTCCCCCACGCCCCCTCCTCTATGAGCCGTTGGACCCGAGCCATAGGCCGCAAGGGGATGGGGATTTACCGGAAGAGCTATTTTCTATCTCTGTTGTTGGGAATGAGGGGACCCTATCCGTCCCCGTGTGATGATTCACTCAGCAATTCCCCGAGCCGCAAGGCATTCTTGAACGCAGAGGCCCCATGGCAGTTGTTGAACATGACGAATGTCTGCCTGGCCCGTTTGGAGGCATTCCGGATCTCGGGGATGAAGCTCCTCAACTCATCATCGGAATAAAAGTAATCGTATTTAAGAGACGTTTCGATCCCTTTCTTCAGCCAGTTTCCTTTGTTCCTCCCGTGCAGTCTGAAGTAAGCGAGTTCCGAGGTTACCTCTGGAAGAAATGGGATCGTGGCCAGTGAGCCGTATTGAGGCTCATCCGCTGAGATATAAGTGATTCCGTGCTCCTGCAGGAAACGGAACATGGTTTCAGCCTTCCCCGGCGCAAGCCAGCTTCCGTGCCGGAACTCCACGGCCAGCCGGAGCCCCTTGACCATTTCCTTACAGGTCAAAATGTACTCGAAACTCTCAGAGGTGTGCCGAAACCAGGGCGGGTACTGAAACACGATCAGGCCGAGTTTCCCTGACTCGATCAGGGGGGTCAAGGTCTCTATGAATTTCCAGGCGACGATCCTCAGAAGGTCCGGCTCCTTGATGTAGATGTATTGCTTGTTCTTTTCCTGTGCAGGGAGCAGATCCGCCAGATCTCCGGGGAGGTTCTTGGGATCAATGCCATGCCCGGTAAGCGCGCCATAGGCCTTGATATGGAACAGAAAATTTTCCGGGGTGCGTTCCGCCCAGAGTTGGACGTTCTTCACTGAAGGGATCGCATAGTAGCTGGAATCCACTTCCACGGTATTGAACTTACCGGCGTAGTACCGGAGCCGTTCTTCAGCCGAACGGGCCTCACCGGGATAAAACCCGCCGCTCTGTATCATGCTCTTCTCCGTCCACGAACAGGTCCCGATCCGGATCATCTTATTCCCATTTCATAACTTTGCTTTCTCATTCAAATTCAAGTTGTTTCTGTGACTGCAGGTCATAGACCAAACTGTCTCCTTGTTTCCGTGCCAAGGTACTGAGATGATGCTCCATCAGTTTACCAGATGCAACGATATGGAACAGCGGATGCTTGCGTGAACCCGGCAGTGACCGAACATCCACAAGATATTGGATGCCGAATTCATTGAGAAGCGCAAGAAAATCCTCAAGAGACCAGTTCCCATGACCTATCGTATAGATCAAAACATCCGCGGCCGGCAATACAGGATTGGGGGTCAAAATGCTCAATGATCGGGTCATCGTGATGAATCTTATAACGCGAACAGGATCAATGTGTCAACCGCAGTTTCTTTCTACCATGAGAGCTCTTAAATAAAAAACCGCCGATAGAACAGCCTGATCTATCGGCGGTTCCGAGATATCAAATATCCCGGAGACTTTGGATGGTTTTTACCTGGGTCTGCCCTTCTCAAACGTTCCATCTCCCCCACGTGGGGTGAGGGTGAGGTGGTAGAGTATTTCTGGACACTTTCTTAAGAGTGTATTATTAATAACTCAGGAGGTGTCCCATGAGCAAGCAAAGAAGACGTAAGCATTCAAAAGAATTCAAAGAAGA
>Ga0100383_1000901_pt1 | contig 21200 bp, 19 predicted proteins | sample CryGeymeta201507_FD_81565 | JGI IMG/M metagenome (GOLD analysis project Ga0100383, IMG submission 81565) | Groundwater microbial communities from Crystal Geyser aquifers in Utah, USA - Crystal Geyser metaG 2015-07 | ecosystem: Environmental > Aquatic > Deep subsurface > Groundwater | place: USA...
GAAATTGCTCAGATCATGTCAACCAATCCCGTGGTCACCTTGAAACCCGAACTCGGGACAGAACCGCATGTCTTCTATATCGCAGCCGACTATGATGCCATGGATTCGACAAGCGGGGTGGATATCAACTTTATCCTTTTTGAAGAACCTTATTGATCCAATAAGAGACGGAGGAATAACCCATGGATCCCAGCAATGTCAACCTGCTCTATAACTCACCCCACCAGATCCCACTGGGGATCCTTCTCGCCCAGTACTTTTATCTCACGGGGCTCAGCGCCGGATCCTTCGTGGTATCGGTCATCGCCATTCTTGGGGGGAAAACCGAATATAAACCCCTTGGAAAGATCGGAGCCGTGGTCGCGCCGCTTTGTCTGATCCTCGCCCCCATGAACCTTTTGGTTGAAATGGCCCAGCCGCTTCGCGCCTGGCACCTGATGACCTATCTCCCAGGTTACATCAATCCGAAATCTCCCATCACCTACGGTGTGATGCTCCTGACCGCTTATCCCATCTCGGCGATCATTTACGCCTTTTTCGTCTATACCGGGAACATCAAGATGTCCAAGGTTTTTGCTATTATAGGGATTCCTCTGGCCATCTCGGTTCACGGGTATACCGGTTTTATCATCGCCCTCGGCAAAGGCCGGGCGCTCTGGAACACCGCCCTGATGCCGACCATCTTTATCGTCTCGGCCATGGTCTCCGGTATCGCCCTGATGATCCTGGCGGCCATTATACGCAATGTCTATTTCTCTAAAGGAAAAACAGAGGATGAGGTTGAGGCCGACCGCAAACTGATCTATGGACTGGGCAAGTTCCTCGGCGGGACCATCATCTTCGACCTCTTCCTGATTTTGAATGCCGTGCTGGTCCTCCTCACTTCCAGCAAAGAGGCCTGGCACGCGGCCGAACTCCTGTTATGGGGACGGTATTCCCTGGATTTCCTGGGGATCGAGATCCTGGCCGGGAGCGTCATCCCGCTCTTCATGGTCTTTTATCCGAAAACGGCAAACAGTCTCAAGGGTCTGACTATCGCCTCGGTACTGGTCATGATCGGAATCTATGCCATGCGTTATTCCGTGGTCGTCGGCGGACAAAGCGTCCCGCTCCATTGATCAATCAATTTCTTCGTGTCTTGTCGGCGAATCTGGTTCCGGCTTGTCCGGATTAGGAGGAAGAAATGAAATTCAGCAGGCGAACCTTTCTGCAACTCGGCGCCGTCGGGGCCGCATCCCTTGGTGTGAACAAGCTCCTTCAAACCCAATCCGATGCCATGGAGCTGATCATGGGAGGGTCTGAGGTCTCGAGGACCACGGGAAAGCATTTGAAGCCCATTCCGAGCACCTGCCTGAACTGCTACGCCCGCTGCGGGAATTACGGCTTCAATGCCTACGGAACTCTGATTAAAATCGGCCCCAATCCGGAACACCCCAACAGCCGAGGCAGGATGTGCGCCAAGGGACAGGCAGGCCTCAATCTGGTCTATGACCCGGACCGGATCCTCTATCCCATGAAACGGGTGGGTCCGAGGGGGGAAGGAAAATGGCAGAGGATCACCTGGGAAGAGGCATACCATGAAGTCGCCGACCGTATGAAACCGGTCATGGCTTCCGGACATCAGGAAGAATTCGTATTTCAAAGCGACCGGGACATCACCACGCAGGATTTCACCCGGCGCTTCGTCCATGCCTTCGGTTCACCCAACGCCTTCGTGAATCATCCCTTAGGCGGGCCCAACAAACAGTTGGCACAGCAACTGACCTGGGGCGCCGATTTTGAAATACCGGACGTGGCCAACTCGGAATATATGCTGATCTTCGGCTCCAATCCCTTTGAAGCCCATTACCTGAGGACCAGCTTTGTACAGAGGATGGTGGAGGCCCGCTCCATCCGCCGATTCAGCGCCGACCTTCTCCGCCCCAAAGCCAAAATGGTCACTTTCGACGTGCGTGTCTCCCAGACCTCCGGCAGGAGCGACGAATGGCACCCGATCATTCCCGGAACGGACGGTCTGGTGGCCCTGGCCATGTGCCACGTCATCATGGAAGAAGGGATGGAGGACCGCTCCTTTATCAACACGTGGACCAACTATTCTCCGGATGCGCTCAAGCAGCACCTGAAGGATTACACTCCTGAGCTTGCCGAAAAAATCAGCGGCGTGCCGGCCAAGGAAATCCGCCGTATCGCAAAGGAGTTCGCCTCATCAAAACCGTCCACCACGATTTCCACCGGAGGGGTGACCAAACACTGGAACGGCGTCTACTCTGAAAGGTGCGTGGCCCTGCTGAATATCATCACCGGCAACGTGGACATCAAGGGAGGGTACTGCCTTCCGAAATTTTATACCTTCAAGGAACCCGAACCGGCCCCGCCCGTCCCCAGAATGAAGAGCAAGCTGAACGGATTATCCAATTACCCTCTTGCCATGACTGAACTGCATCACAGGGTACTCCCGATGATCAAAGAAGGACGACAACGCATAAAAATCTATATGACCTACCAGCACAATCCGGTCTATTCCAACCCCGAAGGGAAGATGATGGAGCTGATCCTCAAGGACGAGGATCTGATCCCGTACTATGTCTGCATTGATTCCTTCATGACCGAGTCTGCGGCCCTTGCGGATTTGATTCTGCCCGCAGCGACTTACATAGAGCGGATGGAACTGGAGGCGCCCCCGGCCTTCGAAATGGTCCCTTTCATCTCGCTTCGACAGCCGATGATTCCCCCGCTTGGAGAATCCGTGCCCATCACCGGGATCCTGATCGAGATGGCGCGCCGGATCGGGGGAGGGATGGAGAAATACTTCAAGTTTGATACTGAAGCATACCTCCAAGAGAGGATCTCCGCAATCCAACCTCTTGTGGAAGCCGGAGGGCTGGAATACCTGGAAAAGAACGGGGTATTCTACGACAGTACCGTAAAACCGCAGTATGAAGTGTTCAAGGAGAAAGGGTTCAATACGCCGTCCGGTAAGATTGAGATTTATTCAAAAAGGATGGAGGAACAGGGTTTCAACCCCCTTCCCATCTATGACCCAATCCCGATTCATCAGACCATTAAAGAAGGTGAACTCTATATGGTCATTCATCAATGGATGGTGCACACCCACGACCGGACGGCCAACTGCATGTGGCTTTCTGAAATCGTTCATGACAATCCCGTTTACATCAACTCCATGACAGCAAGAAAATTGGATCTCAAGAACTATGACCGGGTCAAAGTGATCTCCAAAGCCGGAGAAATGGTGAGCAGCGTCCGCGTGGTTGAGGGGATCCATCCGAAAGTCATTGCCGTCGGAGACAGTTGCGGCCATTGGGGGTTTGGACGCATTGCCCAGGCCGAGGCCTTCAAGAGCCAGGACCCGAATACCCGCCTCCTCTGGTGGGGCAAGGAGAAAGGCGGATTCTGGTCCGAAGAAGAGAGGGACAGAGGAAACGGCGTCCACCCCAAACCGATCATCCCTATATTAAGCGATCCGCTCGGCGGAGGCCAATGCTGGATGGATACGAAGGTACGTATCGTCAAGGTGTAAGATATGAAGAAGAAGGAACATCCGAATCATGAGGCTGCAAAGAGAAGCGCTGTTTATGCGCTCCTCTCCCGCCTCTTTCTGAAAGAGCCCGGCCTCGAGATGATCCGTTTTCTCAAAAGCCGGGAGGTCCTGACCCTGTTTGAGAGCCTTGACCTTCCACTTGGGAATGAGATCCTGAAAAAGGACGAGGCCTCTCTGATCCATGAGCTTTCTCTTGAATATGCCCGTCTTTACCTCACCCCCCCGTCGCACCTGCCTCCCTATGAATCCTTTTATGTGGGGGGATTCCGGGATGATATGGAGAATTTTGAGCCCTCTCTCCAGGGCAAGGCGGCGGTAGAGGTCCGGACATTCTACCATGAATACGGCATTCTCATACCCGAAGAGGCTAAGCTTCTCCCCGACCATATCGGAGTTGAACTTGAAGCCTTACGGCTGCTCAGTGAACTCGAATCCCAGGCCGCAGACTCCGGTCATACCGACCGTGTCCGGCAAATCGAGGGTCAGTTTCTTGCCGAACATCCAGGGAGGTGGATTCCCCTCTTCTCAGATCTGATCATAAAAAAAACAGAGAACCCTTTTTATCGAGCGGTTTCACAATTAACCCGTGCCTTTATTGACTCCGAACTGACAGAACTCACACACCGGAATGTGGAGGAGGAAGTCGCTTTATGAACATCAAAAAGATCTCGCCCTGGAAAGTCGCTGCCGGAACACTCATTCTCCTGAGTATTCCTACCCTGTTTGTTTTTTTACTGGAACGTTACACCACGTCGGATGAGCATTTCTGCATGACGTGCCATTATAAAATGTGGGGCGAGGACTTCCTGGTCCACTCGAACATACACCCCGATTCCGTTCGTTGTCCTCAATGCCATGCCAATCACAAGGATTTCATACCCAAGGACTTCTCGGCCCATCCTGAGCGCATCAACCCCAACTGTGTCCGCTGCCACGGAGAGATGTTTAAGAAGACGGACATGAAGGGTTTCAAATATAATGTCATGAATATCTATATGCCCCACAAGTTCCATCTCCAGGACGTAGGCGCCCTGTGCACGGATTGTCACCTCAACATCAAACATGACAAATTACGCCCCATCACCAACCGTCCGAGAATGGAGGCCTGCTTAGAGTGTCACGACCAGGAAACCACCCCCTGCTCCAAATGCCACCAGCGGGGCGCAAGCGAAGTGATCGCCGCATTACCCAAGGCGGATGTCATCAATAGAACGGATTGCGAAAAATGTCATGCGGATTTCGCATCCAAGCCCATTACCTTCTACCAGGTGGAGTTCCCCCATGACCGGCACTTGAAGCAGGGTCTGATCTGCAAAGAATGCCATTCCAATGCAAAGATACACGGGGAGATTGTGAAGTCGAGAGAGATCTGCATGCAGTGCCACCACAAGGATATCAAAAAAGAATGCATCGAATGCCACGCATTTGAGAATCAGTTCCGCAACGGACTGGCCCTGGAGGGGATCAAGGGAGAGGCGGACCCCATGGTTGAAATCGTCACCTGTGACGTCTGCCATGCAAAGATCAGCGAAGGCCACAACAAAAAAGATGTGCTCGCAGCCTGCTCCATGTGCCACAAGGACGCCGGTTTTGAAAAGAGAGTGGATGAGATCCAGAAGAAGACGGACGACTCGATTCAAGAGCTGGAGAAACTTCTGGAAGCCAAAAAGAAAGTGGTCTACGATATCCCCGATGTCTCCCAGAAGGAGATGCAGCCTGTGATCGACCAGGGAGAAAAGATCCTGCAGACACTGAAGAAGGATCGAAGCCGAGGCTTCCATAACGCGGCCTACTCGTCTCTCCTCGTCAAGAATGCGCGGGATATCCTGGAGAAGGCGGCCCTTTCCAAAGGAGATCAGGAAAAATAAAGGGAAGATTTTTTTTGCAAAAAGTAGAAAATCGCCTCCATTCCGGCCGATTTTGCCCTCTGTAAAATCCTTTATTTTCCAATAGATTACATCCGCATACAGACTGATGTGTCAAATCGCCCCATTCCGCCGCCTTTCTCTTTTTCCCCATCAGGATTGCCCTCAAAAATAACCTTTTAAAATGAATGGGTTATACACCAACCGCCGGTTGGGGGAATATGGCATTATATTTGCTATATAGCATCCATGAAACCTGGTTTTGTATTCCGGGTGAAGGGATCGAGGCATCTGCCATACCGACCCCAAGAGGGCTGTCATGCCGCCTTTTGAAAATGGATACGAGCCTACCATGCGTATATTGGTCATTGATGATGATCCGGAAATGGGCCGACTTATCAAGAAGTTTCTAAGCCGAGAAGACTATCGTGTGGAGACGGCCTTAAATGGGTCGGATGGACTTCTTTTGATTCAGCAGAAGGCCTTCGACCTGGTCATCAGCGATCTTAAGATGCCGGGAATGTCGGGTTTTGAATTGATCCGGAAGGCCAGGGCAGTCGCACCCGATACGCCCTTCATTCTGATTACGGCTTTCGGCCATGTAAAGACCTATATTGATGCCATGGATGCAGGCGTTTTCGAGTATATCAATAAACCGATCAAGCTAAAAGATCTCAGGCTCATTGTCAGGAAAGCGCTTGAAGTAGACGCCCTGGAATGCAAAATACAGTAAGACGGCGCCAATCCGGTTCATGGGCGGATGATTCAGTAAAGTGAAACGCAGCTTTTCAACCAGTCCTATCCTTCGCTGAAAAAAACTCTTTATTCAGCGGGCAAAAATACATATAATACATATATAAGCAAAGAAAATCTTCCGATCTCCTGAAATGAACAGGTCACGAACCGATCATACTCCATGTAAGGAAGGTCGGATTCATCCTGTTTTCTTAACCGAGAAGGGGCCGTAAAAATGAGCGATCTTCCAAATCAGTCAAAAACCATCTTCTCCGTACCCAAAGAATTTGCCGCCGGGGCAAGAGTCAAGATGGATGACTACAAAAGGATGTATCATGAATCCATCCATAACCCGGAGCATTTCTGGGGAGAGGCGGCAAAACGAATCCATTGGTTTCATCCATGGGACAAGGTCAGGGATACGAATTTTGCAGAGGCAAAGATTGCCTGGTTCACCGGCGGGAAACTGAATGCCAGTTACAACTGCCTGGACCGGCACTTGAGCGGCGCGCGGCGGGACAAGGTCGCCCTGATCTGGGAAGGGAATGAGCCCGGCCGCTCCAGGCGTATCACCTATGCCGAGCTGCACCGCGAGGTCTGCCGTTTCGCGAACGTTCTCAAGAAAAACGGAATCCGCAAGGGGGACCGTGTGACCATCTATCTGCCCATGGTTCCTGAACTGGCCGCGGCCATGCTGGCGTGTTCCCGGGTCGGCGCCATCCACAACGTTATTTTCGGCGGTTTCAGCCCGGACTCCATCCGGGACCGTGTCAACGACTCCGGTTCCGTCATGATGATCACCGCCGACGCGGGTTACCGGGGCATAAAGGAGATCCCCTTGAAACAGAATGTGGATCAGGCCCTGGATGGCTCCCGGCAGATTAAAACCTGCATCGTCTTGAACCGGTCGGGCAGGCGCTCGGCCGACATGCAGCCCGGACGAGATCTCTGGTGGGAAGACGAGATGTCATCTCCCGATATTGCCGACACCTGTGAACCTGAAGAGATGGATGCGGAAGACCCGCTTTTTATTCTCTACACCTCCGGTTCCACCGGCAAGCCCAAAGGGGTCATGCATACAACCGGCGGTTTTCTGGTTTATACCAGCTTCAGCCATGAGATGATTTTCGACCTTCGTGAGGACGACGTCTTCTGGTGCACCGCCGACATCGGATGGATCACGGGGCACAGCTATATCGTCTATGGTCCGCTTTGCAACGGAGCGACAAGCCTGATCTTCGAAGGGGTCCCGAACTATCCGGCATGGAGCCGTTTCTGGGACGTGGTGGACCTTCACAAGGTTTCCATCTTTTACACGGCGCCGACGGCCATCCGGGCCATCATCCGTCAAGGGGAGCAACATCTCAAAAACAACCGGCTGACCAGCCTCAGGCTTCTCGGCACCGTGGGCGAACCCATCAATCCCGAGGCCTGGCTTTGGTATCACGATAAGGTGGGTAAAGGGAAATGTCCCATTGTGGATACCTGGTGGCAGACGGAAACCGGGGGGATCCTGATCACCCCTCTTCCAGGCGCTATGCCGCTCAAACCCGGATCGGCGTGCAAACCGTTCTTCGGCGTGGAACCGGCGATTTTGGATCAGGATGGAAACGAATTGACCGGTGAAGCGAGCGGTCTGCTGGCCATCAAGAATGATTGGCCGGGCATCATGAGGGGCGTATTCGGAGATCCTGAACGATTCTACAAGACCTACTTTTCAACCTACAGGGGGTACTACCTCACCGGCGACGGCGCCAGAAGGGACGCAGACGGCGACTATTGGATCACAGGACGCGTGGATGACGTGATCAACGTCTCAGGCCATCGGATCGGTACGGCTGAAGTGGAGTCGGCGCTGGTGCTTCATAGTCAGGTCGCCGAGGCCGCAGTCGTGGGGTACCCTCATGACATCAAGGGACAGGGGATCTACGCCTACGTCACCCTTAAAAACGGCCTGAAACCTTCTGAAAAACTCAAAGAAGAGCTGATCCGGCAGGTCAGAAAAGAAATCGGGCCTATCGCCGCCCCGGACATCATCCACTGGGCGCCCGGACTTCCCAAAACCCGAAGCGGCAAGATCATGCGCAGAATCCTCCGTAAGATTGCCGGTATGGACTACGATCAACTGGGGGATACGACCACGCTGGCCGAACCGGAGGTCATTGACGTATTGATCCGGGACCGCAAAAACATGACATCCTGATCCGCAGATCCGGCGTTTCCACATAACGGCAGTCCTTTCCTTTCAGACTATGGAATCCCATCTTTCTGCTTGACTTGATATTCTCCGGTCTTATGGTATAGTGGATTTCATCAACGGATGGACCGGCTGTATGGACCTACGAGCATGACCGTAAAAAAGGAGCGCGAAGGATGGATACGGAAAGACTCGTATTTTTCAGAGACATCATCCTTTCAAGCCGGGATAAACTCCTCAGGTCCGTCAAAGGCATCGAAAGTGAAATCAATGCTTATATGGGTCAACAACTGATCGAGTTCAATGAGCGGAGCGGGGAGGAAACCGCGGTCCATCTCCTGAACAAGCTGGACTATCGTCAGAAAAAAGAACTCTCCTTCATCGAAGAGGCCCTTTCGAGAATCCGATCCAAAACCTACGGCATCTGCATCCGTTGCGGAAAGAATATCCCGGAAGACCGCCTTCTGGCCCTCCCCTACACAACCGCCTGCAAGCCCTGCGCAGTCAAAGAAACCTGAAACCTTTCATTTTCAAAAAAGGATGCCTTCGTTGAAAGAGGCCATGCTCTACCGGAAGACCCAGGGAAACGAAGTGATCTGCAATCTTTGCAGCCATCGTTGCCGGACCAAAGACTCAAAACGCGGCATCTGCGGAGTCCGGGAGAACAGGCAGGGGGTCCTCTATTCGCTGGTCTACGGAAAACTCATCGCCAAGGCCGTGGATCCGATCGAAAAGAAACCCCTTTTCCATTTTCTGCCCGGTTCCAGGTCATTATCCATCGCGACCGTAGGATGCAATTTCCGCTGCCGTCACTGTCAGAACGCCGATATCGCCCACATGCCGCACGACTTGAACCGGATCATCGGGGAAGAGGTCCCTCCGGAAGAGATCGTCCGGGAATGCCGATCACAGGATTGCCGGAGCATCTCCTACACCTACACCGAGCCTACGATTTTTTTCGAATATGCCTATGACATCATGAGACCAGCCCACGAGTTGGGGATCAGGAATGTCTTTGTAAGCAATGGATACATGACCGGGGAGGCGGTTGAACGGATCGCCCCCTATCTCGATGCCGCCAATATTGATTTAAAGGGGCTGGATCCCTTCTATAAAAAGATCTGCAGCGCCCGCATGAAGCCCGTGGTGGAGACGATCCGGAAAATGCGTGAACTCAAGATCTGGGTTGAAGTGACGACGCTGGTCATCCCCGGCCTGAACGACAGCGAAGACGAACTGCGGCGCCTGGCCGAAATCCTATCCGATATGGATTGTTCGATCCCATGGCACCTCAGCGCCTTCCACCCTTCCTACCGGCTCATGGACAAACCCAGGACACCCCCGGAGATCATCCGCAAGGCCAGAGAAATCGGCATCCAGGCCGGATTGAAACATGTCTATGTCGGGAACCTCCCCGGAGAACAAGGAGAGAATACCTTTTGTTCGCAGTGCGGCCATCTTCTGATCGAGCGTGCCGGGTACACGATCATGCAAAACCGCATCACCGGGGGAAAGTGTCCTGATTGCGGTCTCCCCATGGACGGCGTGTGGTCCTGATGAACGATAAAGTTCGGCGGATAAAAATGGTCGAGACCCAGCTTATTCCAAGGGGCATCAAGGACCCAAGGGTATTGGATGCCATGCAGGAGATCCCCAGAGAGAACTTCATCCCGGAAACATCCCGCTCCATGGCCTATGAAGACCGCCCTATCCCGATCGGAGAAGACCAGACCATTTCTCAGCCCTATATGGCGGCCCTGATGACCCAGGCGCTCAGGCTTCGCGGCCGTGAGAAGGTCCTGGAAATCGGCGCCGGTTCCGGATATCAAACCGCCATCCTTTCGAAACTTGCTGAACATGTCTACTCCATCGAACGTATTCCGACCCTGGCCATAAAGGCAAGAGAGACGCTCAAGAGACTCGGATACGCCCATGTGACGATCATGGTCGGTGACGGGACCAAAGGAGATCCGGAACATGCCCCTTTCGATGCCATCATCGTCACAGCCGGCTCACCCGGGATCCCTCCATCGTTAAAGGAAGAATTGGCGGACGGCGGGAGGCTGGTCATTCCCGTAGGAGGACGAGGTTACCAGGAACTTCACAGAATCACCCGGCATGGAGATGATTTTGTCACAGAGAACCTGGGGGGATGCATCTTCGTCCCCCTGATCGGCGTGGAGGGATGGGACAAGGAGACCCCCATGTAGAGTTTGCAGAATTCTCACGATCGGGTATAATTTTGACATCTCCAAAAGAGTGGGTTAAAACATCAGGGTTCAAGGGTTCAAGGGGTCCAGGGTTCGAGTGAAAAGCTTAGCAAGAAGCTGAGGGGTTAACAGATCAAGAGCCCCGGGGGTAGATGAGATGATAGAAGAATACCTAAATTTAAAAAAACAGGACGAACGGGATGAAGCATCATATTAAACCCTATGAGATCATGAATCACACCGCTGATCTGGCCGTTCGGGTCAGGGGGAAGACCCTGGCGAATCTCTTTGAGAATGCAGCCTTCACCCTCTTTGACAACATGGCGGCGATGCAGAATGTTCAAGAGAAATGCGAAGAGAAGATCCTGGTAGAAGGAATGGATATCCAGGAACTCATGGTGAACTGGCTGAATCATTTCCTTTATATTCGGGATACAAGGTATATGATCTTCAAAAGGTTTGAAATTCAGGACATGAGCCGGACCTTCCTTGAAGCCGCTGCATGGGGAGAGGCGTATCAACCCGGCAGGCATGAATGGCTCACGGACATCAAGGCGGCAACCTATCACAATCTGCGGATAGAAGAGCATGCCGGGGTCTGGACCGCCGAGATTCTGCTGGATATTTAAAAGAGGATCTTACAGATGGAGTTCAAAGATCTCAAAAAAATCCATGACAACCTCTATGAGATCCCGATACAGGGGGCGATGAGAGTCCCCGGCCGCATCTTTGCAAATGAAAGACTGCTCAAAGATATCCTTGCAGATAAAAGCCCGGAGCAGGTCATGAACGTGGCCGCCCTCCCCGGTATTCTCAAATATTCCCTGGCCATGCCGGACATGCATTGGGGATACGGATTTCCCATCGGCGGGGTGGCTGCAACGGACATGGACCAAGGTGTGATCTCCCCGGGAGGCGTGGGATATGATATCAACTGCGGATGCAGGCTGATCCGCACAAACCTCACTCATGGGGAAATCAAGCATCGTATACGAGACTTGGTCACGGCGCTCTTTCAGAACATCCCCTGCGGTGTGGGTTCCCATGGCGCCATCCCGGAATTGAACCGTTCGGAGGAAGAAAAGGTCATGGTTCAGGGCGCAGCCTGGGCCGTGAAAAACGGCTTTGGAACCCAGGACGACCTCGATCATACCGAGGAATCCGGATGTATGCCCGGCGCTGACCCGGACAAGGTCAGCGAGAAAGCCTGCGAGCGAGGATTGAACCAACTGGGCACGCTCGGTTCCGGGAATCACTTCATTGAGATCCAGGTGGTTGATGAGATCTTTGATGAGGCCGCAGCCGGCACATTCGGCCTTTTTAAACAGGGGATCACCTTGATGATCCATTCAGGATCCAGAGGCTTCGGCTACCAGATCTGCGACGATTACCTCAAGGTCATGTCCCACGCCGCATCCAAATACCATTTTACACTTCCGGACCGTCAATTGGCCTGCGCTCCTCTATCCTCTCCGGAGGGGAAGGATTATATGGCGGCCATGGCCTGCGCTGCCAACTTCGCCTGGGCGAACCGCCAGATCATGATGCATCTCTCCATCCATACCCTTCAGAAGGCCTTGGGCATGGGTCCGAAAGAAATCGGCGCGCGGCTCGTTTATGACGTCTGTCACAATATCGCCAAGATCGAAGAGCACCGTATCAACGGTCATCAACGCAGGGTCTGTGTACATAGAAAGGGGGCCACACGAGCCTTCCCCCCCGGCCATCCCCTCATTCCCAAGGATTACCGCCGGGTCGGCCAGCCGGTCCTGATTCCGGGAGACATGGGACGCGCATCCTATGTATCGGTAGGAACTGAAGAGGCCATGCAGCAGACCTTCGGCTCCACCTGCCACGGCGCCGGTCGTCTCCTCTCGCGGCATGGGGCCGTCAAAGCCGCCAAGGGAAGGGCCATTTACAGGGAACTCGAAGACCAGGGCATTATCGTCATGTCCAGAGGAAAATCCACCCTGGCCGAGGAGATGCCCGAGGCCTATAAAGATATCCATAACGTTGTACAGGTCATGCATGATGCAGGAATCGCGCTTAAAGTAGCGAAAATGAGGCCTTTAGGTGTCATAAAGGGATAAAAGATGGTTTTTCCCGAAATTATTAAACAAAAAATCATTATATTAAATATTATTTTTCAGAGTCCGCCGTACACCGATTGAACTCAAATTGTAAGTTTAAAAAGAAATTGCCGAATAGACACATTTAAGGTAGAATATGGATAACACATGAAGGAGAGGATGAGGGGAAAAATTTTGAAGGGAGGAAAAATCATGGCGGCCATCATCACACCGGATAAGACGTTGGATGTCAGAGGGATCGCATGCTCATTGGTCATGATGAAGACGAAACAGACCTTGGACGGCATGGAAGCGGGGAAAGTACTGGAAGTGATCACCACGGACGAATGCACGGAGTATGATATTCCTGCTTGGGTTTCCAGAACGGGCAAAGAGCTGTTGACGACCAGCAAAGATGAAGGAACGATCAAATTCTATATCAGGAAACGATAAGCTCTTTCCATGTTCTGCCCCGGATTGCGATTGACTGATAGAAATCATTCATGTTTCAGTCAAGGCCTGAAGTTTCATATTCTAAAATTTTTTGATTTTAAAAGATTTTTTCATGGGTGGAAAAAATCTTCTCGATCCCCGTTGGTTCATGGGTCACCGTACAGGGAGGAAGGCTCTGCAAGAAGACCTTTCCATACGAGCGGGATTGTATGCGCCTGTCCATGATGGAAAGGACACCCCGGTCCTTTTTGTTCCGGATCAGGCGCCCGAACCCCTGTTTCAAGTTGATCACCGCTTCAGGGAGCTGGTATTCGTAAAAGGGGTTCCCTCCCCTTCTTCGGATCGCATCGATCCGGGAGGCCACCACAGGATCCGAAGGCGAGGCGAACGGGAGTTTATCAATGATCACACAAGAAAGAGATTCTCCCTGGACATCGATCCCCTGCCAGAAGGAACGCGTGGCCAAAAGCACGGACTCGGTCTCCTCTCGGAACCGTGCAAGAAGGGCCTCCCCGGAGTCATCCCCCTGTTTTAATATAGGATAGTTTATCCTTCCCTCAAGCAGATCGTAGACGGCGTTCATATGCCGGTAGCTTGTAAAAAGAATGAACGCACGGCCCCTGGTCTTCTCCAATATCTCTTGTATATGAAGCGATGCCTCTTCGACAAAGTCCGGACTGTCCGGTTCGCTCTTCATATCCGGGAGATAAAGAATAACCTGCGAGGCATAGTCAAAGGGAGAAGGAAAGGACCTCTCTGCTGCGTCTGCGATCCCCAGCCGTTTCTTGATGAATCCGAAGCTCCCCCCGGCCGTTAATGTGGCCGAAGTCAGCACCGCGCAGGAGACCTTGGAAAAAACTTTCCCGGCCAGATCATTGGAGACATCTATCGGCGATGCATGAAGGAAGACCCCTTTCCCACGGATCTCACGCCAGTAGACCCTATCCGGATCTTTCGCCTCCATGATCCGCTGAAGATCGCCGGATAACTCACCCGTCCTTCCGGCGCATGAGGCAAGCGCCTCGCCGCCGGATACGATTTCCTTGAGTTCTCCTTGCAGCCGGCCAAGGAGAATCATCAACTGCGAGCTCTTCAATAAAAGGCCGGCATCCGTCTTCTCCTTCAGAAGGCGCATTCTTTCCGGCCCGTGCACGAAAGACGAAAAAAAATCCATGGACTTTTCCTCAAGCTCAGAGCAGGTCTTTCCAATCCTGACCGCGTCCTTTTTATTCTTGAGATCATGAAGACCTTGGCGTGTGTCCCGAATCAGTTCGGAAACCCGGTAATTGCTGACCTGAAAGCCGAAGTAATGGGTTGCGACCTCCTCGATCAGGTGGGCCTCATCGAAGATCACCGCATCATAGGCCGGGATCACCTCGCCATAACCCTTCTCCCTGACGGACAAATCGGCAAAAAAAAGATGATGGTTCACAATCACGATATCTGATTTGACCGCCTCCCTGCGCATCCGCGTGATAAAGCACTTTTCAATATCCGGGCACTGACTCCCCATGCAGGTTTCCGCCCCGGAATTGATCCTGCGCCAGAGCTGGGAGTTCACGTCCACGCCGTAGAGGTCCGCCGCATCCCCGGTTTTTGTCTTCCCAACCCATCTTTGCACCGTGCGGAAAAGCCTGGCCTCAATCGGGGTATCCAATAAGGGGAAGGCGCTGAACTTAAGAAACCGGTTCAGGCAGAGATAATTGGACCGCCCTTTCATGTAACTGGCAAGAAAAGGGATAGATAACGCTTTTCGGATCAGAGGGATGTCTTTGTAAAAGAGCTGTTCCTGAAGGGCTTTGGTCCCGGTAGAAACAATCACCTTCTTTCCCGACAGGACCGCCGGTATAAGGTAGGCCAAGGTTTTCCCGGTCCCGGTGCCTGCCTCCGCCAGGACATGCCCCCCTTTCAGCAATGCCCGGTAGATCATGCGGCTCATCTCCGACTGCTGAGGCCTCGATTCATAGTCGGAAAGAATGCCGGAAAGACTTCCGGACCCGCCGAATATCTTCTTAAGATCTTTTTGAGGGTCAGACATTGATAATTTGATATTGGCGCCTCCCTATAAATCCGGCCGCTCTCCCTGCCATCTCTGATACAGTTCATGCTCGATGCCGATCACGTCGAGCACACGGCCCACCACAAAATCGGTCAGTTCCTCGATGGTCTTGGGATGGTGATAGAACGCCGGCATGGGAGGAAGGATCACCACGCCGAGACGGGAGAGCTTCAGCATATTCTCAAGGTGAACGGCCGAGAGCGGGGTCTCCCTCGCAACAAGGATCAAAGGCTTTTTCTGTTTGATCATCACGTCCGCGGCCCTGCGCATCAGGTTGTCGGCAAGACCGCAGGCCACGGCCGCAAGGGTCCCCATGGAACATGGGGCGATGATCATCCCCTCCACGGGATTGGACCCGCTGGCAGCGGGTGTTTCAAAATCATAGTTATTAAAGACCCGTATCGAAGCGGGATTGATGCCGAGCTTCTTCTTCAGGACCTTACGAGGGTCTTCTTTTCCCTTGAGAAGGTCAATGCCCGTCTCTTCCCGGATCACGATCTTCCCGGCATCCGAGAGGATCAGGTCCACGTCGCGGCCCTTCCGGTTCAGGACTTCAAGAAGACGCAGACCGTACACCGCCCCGCTGGCGCCGGAGATGCCGAGGATCCATTTTTTATGATGATTCTTATGACTCATACAAGACTCAGGGGACATGCGTCCGTATTGTTAAACCTGACCAAAAACCGAACCACAGAGTGCACAGAGAAATACTCTGTGTTCTGGTTTATTTCGGACTGTCTGCCCTTAAACAACCTTACAACAGAATATCAAGGAGTGTAAAGGCAAATATGGTAACGCTGATATAGCCGTTCATGTTGAAGAAGGCCACGTTGAGCCGGGAGAGGTCCTTCTCGCTGACCAGCGAATGTTCATAAAAGAGGAGCCCCCCCACAGTCAGGACGCCAATGAGATAATAGACTCCCAGGCCGACAAGAAAAGTGATGATCAGAAGGATCATGAATGTGAAAGCATGGAAGACCCGTGCAAGGAGTAAAGAGGCCCTGACCCCGAGGAAACGTGGAATCGAGTGGAGTCCCGCCTTCCTGTCGAAGTCCACGTCTTGAATGGCATACAGGATATCAAACCCGGCCGCCCAGAAGAGAACGGCGAGGCTGAGGAGGATGACGGGAAGGTCCACGGATCCCCGAACGGCGATCCAGGCGCCGGCCGGCGCAATCCCGAGGGAGAGGCCGAGAACCATGTGGGAATACCGGGTAAACCTTTTGGTGAACGAATACCCCAGAATGATGAAGAGGGCGACCGGGGAAAGAATCAGGCAGAGCCGGTTCAAGGAAAAAGCGGCCCATTCGAAGAGGATGACCGATGCCGCGAGCATCACCATGGCCTGCCTCGTCGTGATGATCCCTTGAGGGATCTCCCGCTCTGCGGTCCTGGGGTTGGCGGCATCGAGATCCCTGTCCACAATCCGGTTGAGGGTCATGGCGGCTGTTCTTGCGCCGGCCATGGCCAGAAGAATCCAGAGGAGCTTGTCAACCGGGGATTCTCTTCTCGGCAAGCAAGGCCCCCATCAGGGCAAACGGAAGGGCAAAAACCGTATGGGGAAACTTGATCATCCTGAGAAGATTTCTGAGCGTCTGCATCATAGGCTGGAAGAATGGTCTCTTTCGTGTCTAAAACGTACCGACCGTATTTACGAATAAGGCCGCTAAGTTGAACCGCACGGAAAGCGGGGCTGCTATTGACTCAACATCCGGGTCAGATAACGGTTGAGATTTCTATGATCCTTGGGTTTCATCCCGGTGATCTCCACCCCGCAGAGATACCGCCAGCCTGGATAGGCTTTGGAGTTCTGGATATGCCTGACCACGGCCGTTCCCTGCACCAGGCTGAGTTCAGGGAGGGCAATCTTCAGATCACTGATAAATTCCTCTTTCTCGAATATCCGGTTGCAGGTGATGAGCAGCCCATGAAGACCGATATCCACTGCCACACCCCGCTCTTTTCCCAGATCGACCTGGATCGGTTCTCGCAGGATATTTTTGAAACGGTAGGCATGAATATCCTGTACGGTCTCGATCTCGGACGGATAGCCCGCCCTGAACTCACCGGATGCCATGTCCATCTCCGACAGGAGAAAGGATTGAAAATGAAAGCGGGTCCCGCGCCTTGAGTCATATTCCAGGGTAAGGGATCCTTTACCGTTCAGGATGGATTTCACTTCCTGAGGGATCTCCGCCCGAAGCAGAATATAGGCGTTGAGCGGGGAATGATCAACCCCGGACACCTTGGCATGAAAGGAGCGCGGAAAGGATCCCGCAGAGAGCCTGACTTCAACCTGGCTTCCAAGCGCCCATTCGAGGTTCCTCCGCACCCCTTGGCCGGAGGTGATCACCTCCTGTATGGTCTTCTTCCTGCCGAAAAAATTCCGCACCATGGTCAGACGGTTCCCTTCCGGGGTTTCTACTGAATGCATAGATTCAACTCCCTGTAAATTGCGTTGAGCACCTCACCCTTGCGTCTCGTCCATAAAGGGGCCACGAGAAGATCACCCGGGGCCTCGCCCATGAAACGGTGGATCACCATGCGTCCTCCGATCCCATCAAGGATTCTGCAAACCAGACGGACATATTCTTCCATCTCGAAAAGCCGCACCCTCCCCTGAATATACTCCTGTTCCAGGGGAGCGCCTTTGATGATGTGAAGATGGTGGAGTTTGATCCCCTGAATTCCCATATCCAGCACAGCCTGCACGGTCTCCATCATCTCCTGTTCGGATTCTCCGGGAAGTCCGAGGATGACATGCGCGCAGATCGGGATCCCCCGTGCCTGCGCCCGAGAAACCGCATCCTTAAAACAGGCAAAATCATGACCCCGGCGAATCTCCCGTAAAGTCCTGTCGTGAGCGCTCTGAAGCCCGATCTCCAGACAGAGATAGGGGAGCCGATCCTGATAGGAACTGAACAGGTCGAGCACCGGCTCCGGCAGGCAGTCGGGCCGTGTGCCTACGGATAGTCCCACCACATTCGGAACTCTTAGCGCCTCGTCCCAAAGCCTTTGCAATCTCCGGACCGGGGCATAGGTGTTGGTGAACGGCTGAAAGTAGGCGATGAATTTCTCGGCATGGAACCGGCTTCTTGCAATCTCCATGCCTTTAGAAACCTGCCGGACAACCGGCTGGTCCGGGTCGTTCCAGGCGGATGCGGACCCGGACGGCCCGCAGTACGCGCATCCTCCGGCGCCGAGCGTGCCGTCCCGGTTCGGACAGGTCATCCCCGCATGAACCGGGATCTTGTGCACGCGGCAGCCGAACTGCTTTCTGAGTTCATCGCCGATGGTCCTGACCGTCACCGGCTTTCTGATCGTCTCTATATGCATATCCCTGTTACTGCTTGGCATAAAGCGTAATGAACGTTGAAACCCCGTCCTTATCCTCAAGGAGTTTCGCCGTCTGTTCGGCCTCAGCCCGATCCGGATAACGCCCGACCCGGACCCGGTGAAAGGTCCCCTTTCCTGGAACCGTCTTCGGCAGGATGTAGGACGGGTAGCCTTTCTGTTTCAAATGACCCGCCAGCTTCTCCGCTGCCGACCGATCTTCAAATGCGCCGACCTGTATGGTGTACTGCGAGGCCATGATCTTTTGAGTCTCAAAAACAGCAGGGGCCGAGGCCTCCCGGCTCTCAGCGGATCCGGCAGCCTCCGTACGCGCCGAAGGACTCTCTTCGGGCATGGGCTGAGGCGGCGAGGCCCCGACAACCGGTGAGGGAGAAGGAGAAGGAATAGATGGAATCGGTCCCTGGTCCGAGATCCCGTCATTCGGTCCCTTTTTCGAGAGTTCATCATAAAAAGTAAATTCGGATTTAGGCGCCGGCGCTCCCACCTCGGCCTGATGCCCGCCCGCATCCGGAGAAGCTGAAACCTCGGCTGCCTGCTTTTGGACATCGCTGGTGATTGGGAAATAGCGGCCGACAAGGAATCCGAGCGCAAAAACCAGGATGCAGGTCACAACGGCTCCTGAGATCATCAGCTTGTTCTTCTTGTCGTCCAGATGAAATTCATCATCTTCCACGATCTTATCCAGATCCATCATATCCTTTTCCATAGACTCCTCCGACCGGCAAAACACGCATTGTCAAAACCTAACCACAGAGCTGTGGTTTCATCTCTTATCATTTTCGATTACATCTTCTCCGGAGCGGAAACGCCCAGGAGATTCAGGGCATTCCTGATCACGGTTCGCACAGCCCCCACGAGAAAGAGCCGGGCCGAATTCTTCTCCTGTTCTTCAGAAATGATTCGCTGCTTGAAATAGTATGCATGGAGCCGCGCAGCCAGTTCCTGCAGATAGAAAGGAATCCTGTGCGGCTCCAGGGCCAAGGCCGCGCCCTCCACCACTTCGGGATAGGCGCCGAGAAATCTCATCAAATCTTTCTCTTCCGGAAGTGAAAGGAGGTCGAAGTTGACATCGCCGCTTTCCGGGATCGGGATCCCCTTGTCCCCGGCCTGGCGGAATATGCTGCAGATCCTGGCGTGGGCATACTGCACATAATAAACCGGATTTTCATTGCTCTGGGTTTTGGCGAGATCCAGGTCGAAATCCAGATGCGAATCCGACCGCCTGAGAAGAAAAAAGAAACGGGCCGCATCGGTTCCCACCTCCTCGATCACCTCGGACAGGGTGACGAACTCACCGCTTCTCTTCCCCATGCGCACCGGCTTCCCCTCTCTCAACAGATTCACCATCTGAATCAGCAGGACCTGGAGGGTATCGGCATCGTGACCCAGGGCCCGTACCACGCTCTTTATCCTTGGGATATATCCATGGTGATCGGCCCCCCAGATGTTGATCAGGCGGTCAGCCCCTCTCCCCAGCTTGTCACGATGGTAGGCGATATCCGAGGCAAAATAGGTGTACTCGCCGTTCCCTTTGATCAGGACCCGGTCCTTGTCGTCGCCGAACAGGGAGGTCCTCAGAACCAGGGCGCCGTTCTCCTCCTCAAAGACAAGATGCTTCTCTTTCAGCTCGGAGATGCACGCCTGGACCTTTCCCTGCTCATAGAGGGACTTCTCGGAGAAAAAAAGATCGAACCGGACCCCCATTTTTTTTAGGTCCGACCGGATGGCATCGAGCATCATCCTGCAGCCTGAATCGGAAAGCGCCGATATCGCCGCAGCTTCGTCCATGGAGAGAAAGCGGTCCCCTTCTCGATCCCGGACCTGCCTCGCGATATCCATGACATATTCGCCTGGGTAGACCCCCTCCGAAGGGAACGGGACCGATCCATCGAAGAGTTGACGATACCGGAGCCAGACGGACCGGCCGAGGTCCTTCAACTGTCTCCCGGCGTCATTGATATAAAACTCACGGGATACCTCATACCCTGAAGCATTCAGTATCCGGCAGAGGGCATCACCGACCACGGCCCCTCGTCCGTGACCGATATGGAGAGGACCCGTAGGGTTGGCGCTGACGAATTCCACGATGACACGGGACCCCTTGCCCAATTCGGACCTTCCGTAGGCATCCCCCTTGGCCTCAATATCTTTTAGGACCTTGACCCAGTAGTCTTCCTTTAAAAAGAAGTTGATAAAGCCCGGGCCGGCCACTTCGCACCTGGCGATCAACCCATCCGGATCCGATAGATGGTCGATCACGACCTTTGCGATCTCTCGCGGGGAGCGCTTGAGGTCTCTGGCCAGGACCATGGCCAGGTTGGACGCAAAATCACCGAGCAGGGAATCCTTGGGAATATCCAGTTGGATTGCAGGACGCCTGTTCAGCGGAAGCGTCCCGTCCTCTCGGGCCCGGTCGATGGATCCGGCCAATATCTCGGTCAGTGTCTCTTTCAAATCCAACAACCTCACAAAGGTTTTTGACATCTTTTGTTCAAACATATTATTATATATATTTTAAAGGATGTGTCAAATATAAACGCTGATTCGTGTGTGCGACAAATTTATGGGTAACCATTTCTCTAAGAGCGTCATTCCCCGACCCTCGATCAAGCCTACCCTCCGCCCCCCAATCGGGCCTGTCCTCCGACTTCATCGGGGGATCGGAGGGCAGGCTTGATCGGAGAATTTAGGATCGTTGA
>Ga0100383_1000997_pt1 | contig 19952 bp, 15 predicted proteins | sample CryGeymeta201507_FD_81565 | JGI IMG/M metagenome (GOLD analysis project Ga0100383, IMG submission 81565) | Groundwater microbial communities from Crystal Geyser aquifers in Utah, USA - Crystal Geyser metaG 2015-07 | ecosystem: Environmental > Aquatic > Deep subsurface > Groundwater | place: USA...
CTTCCCCTGCCCCCCCCCCACCCCCCCGACCTTAAACACCTACAGACACGCACACACAAACACAGACTTTGTCCTTGCAAGCCAATAGATGCCAGACAACTAATGAGTCGGAAAAACGTGGCATAGACCATACATGTATACAAAATACACACAAATATACACATCATGTAAAAAAAGTACGGAGAGTGGTGTGGGGGCACATGCAAAATGAAATTTCTTTTTTCATTTTTTGCATGTCCACCGCGTGACATGTTTGCATCGTCTGTGCACTGTCACCCCAGCCCCCGCATGCCTTCCTTTCGTCCAAATATCATTCTGCCACTTTTCCTACACGTGAAGTGGTCCATCTAGAAGGGGGGTTTCGATCACCAACAACAAGAACAACAAATAACCACACTCTCAATAATAATGAACAACAATAACGAGGACGACAACGAAGAGGACATGATGGATCTGGATCCGTCCTCAGACATGGCCAACGAATTGCAACAGCAGCAGCAGCATTTCAATGCCTTTTTGGACTCCGTCTACATCAAGCCCGATCCGCTACAACCGGATGTGCAGGAGATGCTTGCTTATGCATCGCAGATGCCGAGGTCTCATTTTGCTATGCAACCCATCAAAACGGAGATTGGAAATTTTCGTGCCAGGAGACTCCATCATGATATTTACGATGATGACGACGAATATGATAATGATGATGATAATGATGATGATGATGATGATGATGACGATCAGGATGAAGATCAGGATGAAGACGACGAGGATGAAGAAAATTTAATCATCCTTGACGATATTTCAATTGGTGGCAGCGAGCACGATCGTATGGACGGGGTGGCGGTGGTCTCGGAACGACACCAGGCATCATCACCATATCTGCAAACAAAAGATCAAAATGCCAGCAATGATGCACTCGTGGAGGCCGCACTTGGTCAGTACACACGGCTGGCGAATCCTCTCCATCAGTCGTCATCCCAACAACGAGAAAAGATTCATGGACCATCTGCACTCTCGGACGAAGACAAGCGCTGGCAGGATGAAATTGATCAGCTATTGCAGCTCGGCAAGAAACAAGAAGCAAAGACTGGGGATGATGCTATGAACGACGAGGACACGCAACATAGCCGAAAAACCATCACGCCGCTGTCGGATGTTGAAGCAGGACAACTCGGCCGCACGATGATGGTGGTTAAAGATAACCATACAAGGAGGACCCCAGTTAACATCCTCCTGGCGGACGACAAGGATCCACTCTGCTTTACAACAGAGGACCAGCATCGTAACGAGGAGTTCAATAAGAAGCTGCAGGTCATGGCCGTGCGTCACCTTACAGAGACGTTCGAGGACGATCCAGACTATGGACTGCACGAAGGCGTCGACGGACCGGACGGAACAGGACATGTTGCTGGCGAGGTCTACCAGCACACGTTTAATCGCACACTAATGCGACGCTTTGTGGAACTACGCCAATTGATGGACGAGTTTGCCGGGAAAGGAATGGAGCAGCAGCATTACAATGCTTCCGGTACACCAACCACGGCCTATGCTGCGGGTACGAATGGTGGTGATCCAGATCGTTTGCCACGCATTCCGGACGTGCCACGCAATTACAACCGACAATTCCAACGCGAGGCCATTCCGGAGCTCGGCGAGCCGTCCTGTCGTTTGGGAATGCTGTGCGAATCAGTCGCCCTCTGCCGTGTCAAGCACCAAAAATATGGCATGCAAGGCGCCAACAACAGCAGCGTATTCATTATGCGTGCATTCCTGGCACCGGACAAGTTGGAGAAGGTGCAAACGGCCATCATCGACGGAGTGCCTCCCGCAGAAGCGTATGCCCAAATGGGCTCTCAGCTCTGTCTCTTTTGCACACGCATCGCCCAGCAGTCCCTGGCACTCACCCAGGGTGCATGCCTCAACAACCAGCCTGATGTCCCTCTGGTGGCAGAGGAAGAAGGAGGACATAATAATGCTGGTGGTAGTGGTAGTGGCGGCGGCCAGCGAACGCCGACAACAAGGGCTAAGAATACGACGAGACGTATGCCGGCCGATGCAGAGAATGGTCACCTTGCGCTCGTGCAGACGCATGCCAACCTCTTTGACGTCCCCGGTGAGTATCGCAGTGACACGGCCATGCTACGTGCCGGTACCAACTACCAGGGTCTCATCAAGCCTGTCGTCAAGTATTGTCGCAGTCATTACGTACGTTCACAACATCGTGTGCAGATTAGCGTTGACGAAACGCGCACAGTGCAGGCGTGGGACGACGACACAAGCATCATCTACACATCGGCCCAGTACACACGCAGCCAGGTAAATAAGGAGAGCCAGCATCGCCATGGAAATAAGGGTGGTAGCACGGGCAATACACACAACACGCATGGCGACCAAATAAATACCAACACAACAGGTCCCCCAAATCCTTCCAGTGCCTTTCATAACAATAAACAAAGGTAAACATTCGTTTTTTCAGTACCTCGCATTTTTTCACTCCCCTCCCGCCATGTTTTTTCTAATCCACCCTATCCGCCTACGCGCCAGGTGGACGGGCTATGCAACGCTACCGGATACGGGCAGATTGCTCCGTGAGTACATCCTGGACTCCCCGCTTTTCGGAGATAACTTGGTGGTCCTTACCAAGGAGACCATGTTGGCCCACGATGATGCGTGCGGCGCATGGGTTCTTGTGCATATTACAGAAAACGGCAATGCATCGCGTCTCGTCGAGTTTCATCCAGCACACCAGCTGTGGAAGCTCTACTTCCGAGAAACAAACGGCACTCAAGAAACACTCTGGCTGGACGCCAAGCGCTGGCAGTTGCCGGAGACCCATCTGCATCCGTTCCATTTGGACAAAATGCAAAGCAACACCGATGACTGTTGTGGTGGTAGTGGTGGTAGTGATGCCAGCAATAGAAACACGCTCGCAACACGAGTCTACCTTTTGCTGGCCGCCCGTTTGGTGCTCGCATACACGGCGCGAGACCAGCTCGACGAGGTGATGCGTGAAAGCGATCACTACCGAAAGCGGGAGCGTCACCTGCGTCGCAACAATGTCGAGAAGGGTGCTCGCTCACGCATCCCAGAGACCGTCAGTGTTTACCAATCGCAGCAGCACCGCGAGCAGGAGACGCAAGCGCAGTGGAACCGCCAGCGTCATGATGAGCACCAGAGGACAGCCTCTCTCATTGAAACCATTCGTCTCGTTTCGAGTCACTCAGAGACATCCCCCTCCATATCAGTAACTCCACAGCAAGTTGAAACGGCAACGAGCAAGCGCTTAGTTGGCGTCAAGAACAAGCCAATCCCGAGTTTGTTTAGAGGTCGCACCGCATTCACCGTACTCGATAATCGCTATGCAACGCCCATCTATCTGGCACACGGTTTCAGTGGCGATCCCTACAACGCTTCGACGACAGAATTGGGAAGCACAGCGGGCGCTGGTGGGAATGGCACTTCTCATAATAACGGCCACAAAGCCAAGCCGTCCGGTACGGCGCGTGGACGTAAAGGCAAGAATAACGAGGAGGAGTACGAGTCGCTGCAGCGGGAGCTCGCACAGACGCTCACGGGACTTGAACAGGTCCGACGTGAGCGTGAGGCAAGCGCCAAGGGTGGCATGGCAGAAGCCACCCCTGTCCTTCCCATGCTTGCGACACTCCAGATAGGCGACAAAACGGCTTCGCCGGCATCCCGAGAGCAAATGGCCCGTGCCCGTCTTGACGGAGACGGCAACCTACGCAGCCCTGAAGAAGCCCCTCTCTCGCGTCACATCCATCACCACGTCCACGAAATGCGGCGTCTCTTGACGGCGTTTATTCAATCGCACTACGGGATTGCCGAGGCGATTGCCAACCCCAGCTCTAGATCCGAAAAAGAAGCAGCACAAAGAGGAGCAGCAGGAGAAAAGAATACAGGGATGCGCCTGTTTGTGGCTCTGCGCGATTATGCAGTGCCCTATACATACCATCCGACACATGCCCGCTTGGCTACCTGGGAGACGTGGGCCCTCCCTGAAGAGAAGCAGGGCTGTTTTGAGACAGATCTGCTTGCTGTGACTGATACTCCAGACCTTTTTGTGCTTGATCGCATGCTAGCAGCCTCCCAGCACGATTCCGAGGGCTGGCACAAGTGGATGATGCACTATCACGCCTCACCTGCGGTTTGGAAGGCACGCGGGCATGGCTCACTCCTGCAAGGCAAGGGTATTGGATCGCAACACGGCGTGAAACCATCATTCCCACCACCCCCACCCGTGGATGACAAGCATACGTTTTTCTGGAGTGCCCTGAGTGTTGTGGATCGTCTCGAGGACGTTAAACTCCAGTGTGCGCCGTGGATTCGCGGTGTTCAGTCGGTGCGCGCCCTCTTTTTGGCGCACCTACATTCACACGGTTTCAACGTGCTGCCAGACGAGGCACGGGTGCTTCACCACTATGTACTGCTCGGACGCGATCACGAGTCGGCCCCCGTTCTGGCGCGCACCGTAGCATGTCTCGCCCAGGCAGACGCCGTGCTCCAGGATGGCATCATGTCGTCGCTCCATCCGACGACGGAGAGGAGTTCGCCCCTGCTGTGTGACCCGGTATTCACACGCTTGGCAGAAGAGGCGCACGAGCTAGGTCGCCAAATGAGCAACTGGGCCGCCATCTTACGTCTTCGACACCATACGTTGATCCGCATGTCCCCCGAAGAACACGACGGACACGATGTGGCAGTCCTGCAACAGCTGCTGGCCCAAGGCGAGTGGCGGCGGGCAGGTCAAGTGCACGCATTGCTGTCTGATCCTGCTCGTGCCATGCGAAAGGTGCCTTGGGAGTGGCAAGATCATCAGCAGCAGCAGGGGCAGCGGCAGGAGGATGAGGATGAGGATGAGGATGAGGATGAGAAGCATGTTGGGAGCGGTTGGCGGTTCAAGTCAGACGGGCGCCGTGCCGCCTCACGTGAGGCGCAAGCGGCGGCGTGGCGCTCAGAGAACGGCATCCTATCCATTGCAGAGGACGAGCTGTTTCGCAGTGCAGAAACGCGCGAGGTAGCCCTTGCCTTGCCGACTACCACGCGTACCTTGGCCTACCTGCAACGCATGCATTATGCGGCCCAAGTGGCTTTGACACGCTTCCTTCCCTTTGGGATTTGGGTGAGGAGACATCCCGATCAACTTAGCGATCAACGGATGCCAGCCCTGCTGCTTGGCGATTCGCCGGCATACGCCATGGAAGGTGCCGCGGCGCATTGGGGTGAAACGGTGCAGATGATGCTGCACACCCTGAGCTTCTGGCACAAGACGGCCCATGGGCCAGGGAGTGGGAGCAGTGCCGCAGGAGGTGCAGGAGTAAGTGGAGTAGCAGGAGTAGGAGGAGGAGCGGGCGCGGGAACAGCAGGAGGAGGCGACACGCAGAACACGGCACTAGCCGGGATCCTTCCTGAGCTCTTGTGGGTGCGCCATGTGTTGGACAAGGTGCTGCCGTTCCGCTCTCATGGACGCGGTCTTGGCAACACGTTGCTGAATCTCATCGAACGCAGTCACAACAAACCCTTACAGCGTTTTGTACACGACGCCTCTCGCTCCATGCTAATGGGTCTGGCGCCGCCACGCTACACAGCACCCACAGCGGTGCTATTTGAACACGAAAGACGGCCACCGCCCTACCAAAGACAGCAGTGGTATCAACAACGCGAAGAGGAGGACGTGACGGTTGCATGTCTGGCGCATTTTGCCTTCCTGGAGCGAAGCAGTGTGGATCGACAATGTGAGGATCCTGGCGTCGCACACCGTCGGCACTGGCTCTCGGCCGTGCACGGACCATGTGTGTGGCAGGATTTGCGTCACGAGCATGCAGTGAGTGCGGTGGCTGTGAGACCGAACTTTGAGACGCTCGTGGAGGTGCAGTTGAGGGTCCTCGATTGGCCGAGTCATCTGCTGGGAATGCTGGCTGTGCCCCGCACCAAGTTCAACATCTACATGCTCCGTGAGTTCCTGTGTGGCACGATTGCCGAGCAGCCTACGCTAAGAGAGGCACAGGAGCATCGTTGGACGTTATTTGAGCACGTCACGGCAGCCAACGCGCGGCGTATCCGCGAAACGCTCGTACATCTCACACGAGAGGGAACATGGCCAGACCTCCAGCACTTTAATCTGCGCACGCCGGCCGAACAGAAGGCCCGCAGCCAGGCACAGCTGAGCGGTGGCCAGACGCGTCCACTAAAGAATCGAGGTGACTTAAGCACCGTGCGTGCCACATCTCTTTGGAACCAGGTGCCCGCTTGGACGAATGCGTTGCGCAAGCGGATGGGCTTCCTGGATGCACAATGTAAGGTGTTGGTGCGTCAGTTTCCGAATCTGCCCTTTATGAGCGATCTCTACCACCAATTAAGGAGGAATAGGATTGGACTGCGTGTCATCGCCATGACGACACGTGAGCAGATTGGCCTTGTTCGAGAACAGTTGAGGGCGGCACAGGTCGACCCAAGTCGCAAACCACACCTCTTGACACACTGCTACGAATTCCTCTATCCGGCCACTTTCTTGGCCGTCATGCTCAACTACCGTCCTCACAACCGCCTCGGTGATCGGGATCGGAACACTAGTATCAGCACCAACACCATTAGCAACAGTGGAAGGAACGAGTCATCGTCTTACCCACCATCATCGTCATCGTCATCATCATCGTCATCATGCCGACCTCCCCTCGAAGCTTATCTACCCTCTCTCATCGATCTTCAAGAGCGCTGTGGCGTCAAGCAGTTGACGGTCTTTTACGATGCCCTTGTAGGCGCAGTGGCCGACGTGCGTGCCGGTAGACCGCCCCCCGAAGAAGGACCACACGACTACGATACACCCTCCTCTCATCATGCCATCCTCGTGATCTGCGGACAGCTTGAGGCAAATCGTGACAAAGTGCTCGATTATGAGTCCAAACTGGCAAGCACGACGATTGCGAATGCTACTCGCAAAAAATACCGTAACAAATTGCTGATGCACCAACAAAGGGTGCAACTGTTGCGTGCCTCACTTAATCTGCTTCTCGCCTATCTGCTGAACAGGCCCTACGACGAGGCGCTTCATTCTGCTGCTGCAGTACTTGCCTTTCTAAGCCCGAACGTTCCATCCAATCCCGGGACGAACAATAAGGATGCAATTGTTACTACTACTGCTGCTGCTCCTGCTGATGATGACGACTTACTGCCACCACCAAAAGCAGCACCGCGTACGGTGGCGCCCCCATTCTGGATGGACGAGGGTGTGGTGAGCGTCTCCGAGCTGGCGGCCTACTTGCAACACGAGTACGCCGAAAAGACGAGTACAGCCGACCAGGAGGCATACCTGAGGGCATACATGGTGCACTACGAGCGACTCGTGAATCGCTACAGCTTTTCCCTACCGATTCATCTGAAACGTCGCATCTGGCAGTTCCTGATTGGGGCCAGCGATGACAACGACACCGGCAACAACAAGAAAAAGCAGGAGGAGGAACATAAAAACAACGATAAGAAGTTGACGCCTTCAGCTTTTGTTCATCTTGTATTGGCCGACGAAGAACTTGCACCGAGCGACCAGGATCATCAATATGCTATCAATCTGCGCGTTTTCCGTGGCCTCTACGATCTTTACCGTCGCAACGAAAGCAAGAAGAAGTTCGACCAGATGCTGGGCAATCTTGATATCTATGCCCTCAACACCCTTGCCTTTGTGGCACATTGTCACCGTGTCCTCAAGGGGGTGGTACGCAACCCGGTAAGCGCCGATATGGCCCACGAGGCAGAGGCGGCCATGCGCCGCCGCTTTCATTTGCTGCCGGATATGCCGCTGCCTGAACATGCTTACCTTGGCTTTTACACACTCTGCTGCCACCGTCTCTCCTCCCTCACGGACCCGGAGAGCTATGGACACAAGCAACTGTCGCTTCACTGGAGTCATGATTTGATTACCTGCGACACAAAGCCGGCACGCAAACGGGATAACCAGGCCCGTGTGCTCAGCAACGATCCTGGAGAGGAGGTCGCAACACCAATATCGTCCTCAATAGCATCAGCAACCAAGTCTCCATGCAAGCAGGAAAAGAAGAAGAAGAAGGATCAAGATTGTCGTCCGAAAGCCAAGAAAAGGACACGTGTGGCCCGCGACGCCGAAGCGGTGGTGCTTCCAGAGGACGCATTTTCGGCGCTCTTTGAACGGGGCCGTGACGAACTGCGTGACGAGGACGAACTGATTGAATCGCTTGCGGAGGGTCGAGACGACGCTAGCCACAGCGCACTCGCCACGCTGCTCGAATCCGTCGCAGAAGATGAGGAAGAAGAAGATGAGGCGCAAGAGGAGGAGAGTAAGATGGGGGAGAAGGAGGAAAAGAATCGAAAAAAGCAGGAAACAAGCGATGACAAGGACAAGATTGCACATACAATGGAGTCCATCTTGTCGACGACCTTTGGGAAAACCCGCAATGCAAGTGAGGGCATGGTGATGACACCACTGACATGGCAACGACGTGTGCTACGTGGTCGCAAGCTGCTCACGACACCAGACAAGACGTTGCGAAGCATTGCAAGGAAAAGACTGCTGAAGGAGGAGCAGTTTGAGTGTACGAAACGCCCGCCGGTCATCCCGCTTTCATTGCACGGCCAGCAGTTGACACTCATACAGGGAGACCACCGCCGCACACAATATCAACACTGTCCTCATTGTGGTAACGTCGTGGTACACGAGGATGCCAACTGGTCCTATCTTGGCTATCGCTGTGCGCACTGTCGTGCGGAGGCTGCTCCGCCCCTGCTCATGCAGCGCCGTTGCCATTACTGCAACAAGATGGCCTCGCGCACAGAGGTGACCATTGATTGTGAGGACACCGCGCATCCCGTGAAGCGTCTTCCCTGGTGCGAAACACATATTCCCCGTCGGCCCTACCATGCACACCACGCCCACATTGCGTCACTGCAGGAGCAGGCGAAACGTAACCGCCTGATTGCCATCACCGGTCGCAAGCCAGCACGTCAAGTGCGGCCAGGCCCTTATGTAGGCGGCGTGAGTCGCTATGCGGCGCGTGCATTGAAGGACCAGGAGACTAACACATTGGTGCAAGTGAATCGACGGGCCCACATTGGGAACCGTTTCCAGGCACGCAAGAGCGTAAAAGGACGTCGTTACAAACGCCAGGGCTATTAGATGCCGGTGGATCTACTGTATTAGTATAATCAAACGGAAGTATGGTGAGAAAAAAAATCTTATTTACCCTTGCAAGTAAAAAATACAGCATCCATAACAGCATCCCCGCCCACGCCCCCCCCCTTTCTCAGGACAAGTGTCGCATAAATTGCCTACCAAAAAAGTTAACCCTACAGACGAAACAGGAAAAAAGTCGTCTAATATATTCTCGGTTATGTTTCAGCAACTTCAATACCACCAACACCAACCACAACAAGACGAACAGGAACAAGAACATGCACACGGGTGCAAACGAACGCGCGAACAGGGCAATGAGGCCATCAAACGGGCACGACTGTGGCTTAATAATGAGCGTACGGATATGAAGATAAAGAAGATCGATGGGAACTTCCGTAAGGATGATGATCAAAATGGTTGGCCCATCGATCGTCCAGCCGCCGTTATAATACCACCTTCTATCGACCGAGTTGCCTTGAGCCGATGGTTGCATGCCTACTGGGAAGATCATGAAGGGAGCGGAAAGCAGAATAGTGATGATGAGGACGAAGATAAGATGGACGCGGAAGGAGACCAAGAAAACAGTACAGACTTGCCTTTTGAGCTCGTTTTACCGTACGAAACACATCGTGCGATGACTAAAGAGATGAACACGTCTCCAGTGCCTTTATTGCACACCAATCAGGCCGCCAAATTACTTTGCTACCCTCATGCTCCATCCTTCCTTCTACTACCCCATTGGAGTGAATTGGACGATTGTTATACACGCTACAATCATAACACGTCATTGCATGTGCTTCTGAGAGACTTGGTAGCACTCCGTCATGCCAGGGATAATGATCTCGTGATATCACAGGTCACAATGCCGAGCGTAGAGCGTGAAACTCGGCGTCAAAAGGCGCGCAACCACATGGCCGCTCAGATGGCCCTCTACTATGATCGGTGTCAACCTACTACCACTATTACCGCCACTACTATTGCTACTAGCACTAGCAACCATTAATCATAATATTTGTTGTTATTATTAGTATTGTAACAATCAATCATTCGTCAATTTGATTTTTGACCAGCAGCGAGGTGTTTGGGACTACGACGATATAAGCTAGATCATCATGGATACGTAAAAGCCAGTTGAAGACTTGATCGGCCATTGATAAGCATCGCATGGAAGGGACAAAGTTGGTCGAACAATCAACAATCTTATTCATGTGTAAATAAACATTGTTCCATGCCTCGAAAAAGCAAAGCATGGTCCGTAATCCGCTTGGAAAAGGATGAGTTGGTTCGATATTAAGATCTTCGCAAAGTGCCAAAATCAATGTGATTGTTGTTGCAGCACCTTTCCTTTCCAACACGGCCATAACATTCGGTTCCAGATAGTCAGACATCGGAAAGGGCAAAGCCAGGATCTTATCAAGATCTTCCTCTCGTTCATCTCGGAGGGGCAACAGATCACTGTAGCACATTGTGCTTTCGTTAGTCGCTGATCTTGTCAAATATGCACGTATTTGTGAGAGAATGGTGCTCATACAATCGATCGCACGTTTCGAGGCGACAAGCGATGTAAAAAAGGAGAATATCTAGCATCGCTTTTATACCCGTTTTGATTTGCCGTCCGCACCATTGGAGTGATGACCACAGTAGCAGCATGGGGATGGGGGGAACCGTGACGGGGCTTGTCTGCGAGCACGTGCTGTAGGCGTGCAAGAAGGTAGACAAGGACGAGGCTAATTATAAACGTGAGCAGCGTGAGCAAGAGCGTTCCAATGAGGCGGGCATGGCTCATCAGCGAGCTGCCGGCCTGTTCTGTAATAAAGACGGGCAAGAGAACGAGGGACCCATAGAGGATATCCACGAACACGGCGAGCACAAGGAGTGCTATCAGCCAGCGGCCAGCGATCCGTAGATAAGCACCATAATCATAATCATGCGTGCTTGTCGATGCCGTTCCTGCGGCCTCTTTCCGCTGATTTACATTGTCGTCGTCCTCGCTGTCATCATCATAACATACATAGTGGGCACCGAGCAAGTAGACGGCAAGCATATGGAGAGGAAGACGTACACCCGCATAGTCCGGCAACGACGCGAGAGGCACCGCTTCCACCCAGAAGAGCGTCAGCAGGAGACACATCCCTTGCAATGTACCAAGCCAGCGCAACGAGCGTAGGATAGCCGGCCGATATCCGTGCATACCCGAGAGTGATGGTGATGGGTTGTGGCGGGGGGCGGCGGGCTGTGGAAAAAACCGAATTAAGGCAAACCCCGGGGAAACCGTTAACGAGTATCTGCTCACGTAACTGCTCTCTGATGTATATACGTTTTACTAATCCCCTTTTTCTCAATCATTCTTTTCTCCTTTATATTGGTGATACACGAGTGTTCGCCCTTCCCCCCCCCAACGCTTCCATTTCTTCGCTTTACCGACTTTATTGAAAAAAACATATCATGGACACCTTTTCGCCCATGTACCACCACCACAATGCCTATTATGGCCAACCCCAACAACAAAGTCCACCGCGTGGCCACCAGCCCGAGAAACGCTCGTTCTCAATGAAGACACCCGCCCCATCCACTAGTAGCCGTCATATGAACCAGGACATGATGGAGGGTGTCGTTAAGCCTATTGTCGCCCCGAAGGATCATACACAACGTGCGATCCTGGCACCAGTGCCTGCACTACGACACGCCAATATCCCAATGATCGACCTTCAGGGGGGCTCCAGCAACAGCAGACGGCGTGGACACGTGCAATACGACGTGTTCAACATGCAAGCCATGCGCGCTGTCCTCGAAGAACATGTCCAGCAAGCAAGAGGAAGAAGAAGAAGATCAGAAGAGGAGGTGGAAGAAGCGCTCCAGGTGCACAACCCTTTTGACATGAACCGGCTGCTGCACATCCCTGTGATGCGGCACTTTGATGACCAACTGGCACGATACGAAGAGAGCTATGGTAATGCTTTCTTTGAGCGAGGCGATCCTGCCGAGGAGACGATGCAGAGTAGCAAGCGTGTGACTGGTGACCAAATTGTACAACGTATCCAAAAGCAACTCGATAGTTTTGGATTGGTGCGCGAGGAGCACCAGCGAAAGTTCCACGACATGTTTATTGAATCGTGCCTGCCCAAGATTTATGAACGTGAATGGAGCAGCAATTATGAACGTATCACACGCCGCTTTGGACTGGATAAGCTCAAACAAGAGTCGCTCATCGTATGTCCGCGCCGCTATGGTAAGACCTACTCGGTCGGTATGTTCTGTGCAGCCTACCTCATGAATGTCCCCAACTGTGAGATTGCCCTCTTCTCGACCGGCAAGCGTACGGCTGGGAAACTCATGGCACTCATTTTGAGCTTTATGGACATGATTCCCAGCTTCAGGGAGAAGATCGAGACCAAGAATCAGGAACTACTCGTCCTCGACTTTGGCATTGGCGACAAGAGAAAGTTGAACTGCTATCCCGGTTCTGTGGCGGTACCGTTTTTTCTTTCTCTCTTTTCTCTTTGCCATGTCTTCCATCCCCACCCATGCTCGCAATTTCCTGTTTTTTTGAATGGCATGGTATGGCAGGCATTATGTGGGGGAAGAACAAGAAGGTTGCTGTGAAAATTATAATTATCAGGTAAATTCTTTCTCTTTCCCCCTTGCTATTTGCCTTCATTTTTTCTGTGCATGCTGCCCCTCCTTTTTTTAATTGTGTGTGTGGGGGGGGGGGCGGGGGAACTGGTATACCATCATCTGAATAAAAATAGTGCTCTTGCGCATATTTAGTACACGTCCGGCACTGATGTCATCCACTGCGCCTGGGTTTCACTTAATTAATCCCCTTATCCCCCGCCCCCCCCCACATCAAGCATAACCTTTACAAAAAAAGGCATTAAAAATCCATACACACACCTCAATGGAAGAAGCCAGTTCCGCAACGACCATTATCCCTCTGACACATGATCATTGCTTGCGCTGCCATGCCCGTCTTGCGGCCTTTGGAGACACATCGCGATCGCTGACACTAATGGATCCAAATGGTTCATCTGTAGCCATCCAGATCAAGGCATGCAGCGACGCCTGTGCTGCCCTCATTGGTGACAGTGTCTTCCTGTCGGTCGGCGCCGTGTTCCTCTTTGACGTGACCATTGGCAAGCTTGTGCCTTTTGTTGTCGCCGAGGGACGCGTGCAGAATATCGTCATGCGCGCGCTCGAGAGCTTTGCCAAGAAGCCGCTCGATCAGGAGCAACAGTCGCGCACCAATCTGCACCTCGAATTCTTCTCTCCAAACACTCGTGTGCGCACCAAGAACGTCTATCTCCCGCTGCAGTTTAACTTGCGAGCACGTGCTATTCTCGACCGCAATAATCCAATTTATGTGCGCGAGTTCGCACTCGAGCGTGGCAGCGATGTTCGCAAGCAGGCCAAACTAATTGATTTCCTCAACAAGAAGAACAAACCCCGTTTTGTCCGCTTTACGGGCATCCCAGGCGCCGTCCCGGACGTGCGCCATCGCCTCCGCGAGACATTCCGTATCGTTCTCGGCACAAAGGATCAGGAAATGACACGAGACCGCCGCAAGGTGTACGTGGCCAGCATGCCGCTCCCAAGCAAGGCCACTGGTGGCGGCAAGGACAGGGAGGGCTTTTTTGTCATGGAGTTTGACAAGAGCGATCTGCTCATCGCCCTCTACGCCATGTCAGTGCCCAAAAACGAGCAAGGCATGCGTCGTGGCCAGCCTGAGACATTGGACGGAGAGGGTAATGAGGAGAAAAATGATGACGATGATGATGATGATGATGATGATGAGCAACAGGCGGAAGCACCTTCGGCACCACCACCACCACTTCCCACTCGGGCACCTCCAGCGAATCCAGAAGACGTTCGTTTGGCCTACTACTATGGCAATGCCTATGATGACGATGATAATGATGACGATGATGATCATCGCTATGGTCTCTATGATGCAGAAAGCATCAGTAGTGAGGAGGAGATAGGACAAGAAATGAATTGGAGAAAACAAGATTATGAGCAAGGACAAGACGAGGACGAACTCCTCATGGTAGGCGATCGCGTACTCTTCAACGTGAAAGACCGGGTGCGTCCTCTTTTTACATGGCAACAGATGGAGCAGGGCAAACTGACGCAAAATGTGCGTACTGGTCTTTCATTTACCAGTGCAAAGATCGTTCAACGTCTGGCATCGCTCGAGGACCTTAATATTATGCGAGCCGGTCTCTTGGCCCTGATCAGCAACGACGTTGCTATTCTACAGGAGTTTGGAATTTCGAACATTAAAGACCGCTGGGCCAAGGCCGACTCAGGCATCCTTGACTACACTCCCAAATCAGTCGTTTTGAAAAGCGAGTTCTATACCGTACCGGTTGCTGTGCTTGGCCGTGTGGCCCAGCGGCGCATTGAAACGCGTCGCAACAATCAGATCGCGATTGCTAATTTCAGAGATGTTGAGCAGTCGCTTACAGCAACACCCATGAGCAGTGCCGAAAAGGTTACAGACGTGACGACGTCAGCCTGGCGTCAGCAATACTACCAGACGATCATGAGAGACTCGGGCCGTCTCATTGCCCTGCTTGCACCCAATGGATCAGAGGAGAAGCGCGGCGGCAGCGAGAATATCGGTGCTGTCTACCTAGATGACTTTTACACATGGCCCTCGGACGGCAGCCGTCTCTTACCAACTGCCAAGCATGCCAGGACTGTCGGTCTTACTCTTACCATTGGTGTTGGCAGAGACAAGAAGAATACAAAGAAAAAGAGGAAGGAGAAAAAGAAGGAGCTCATCAAGATTTACGTGAGGCCCAACATGAGCTACGAGGAAGCCGTGGAGCAAAGTCATCCAGAACGTAAGCGTACACGCATCAGCGTGCTGCTTGCCGACGTTACGCCACTGGACAGCTCTCTGAATGTCAGTAGCGTGGTTGCACTCGTTTTTGCGATGAGTCAGTACCGCGAACGTATCGCCATTGGTCGTGGTGAAAGTATGGAACGCTATCGATGGCGTCTGATCCATCTCCTCCAGTACAAGACGGCACCCATTGCCTTCACAACTCCCACCTGATTCACAGTTAGATATTAAAAAAGGTATTTTATGAAGTTAAAGATGGTGTTTTTTAGGAGACTTTTTTTCCGGATCCATATTCGCTCTCTCACTCACATACTCCCCCCCCCCACCTTGGTGGTTCTTGTGTGTGCGGGGGGGGGTGCGATGGCTTGGGGTGGAGAGCGGGGGCTGGAAGGGAGAGAGAGGAAGTTATATTTGAAGGCCCATTTCAATGGGTATGTTGACGTTGAGCCAGAAGAAAGGCAGATCGGGATGACTCACGCAGAGGAGATATGAGTTGATACTGACGCGTTCAAGTCGAGTTACGAATGGCACGGATGGGGTATTGACAGTGCGATGAATCTCCAAGTGGGGGAACTCCGGGAGCACAGGGTTGATCGCAGGGCCTATCTCGAGACGGCTACCTTCAATGCGTCCTTTCACTTGAAGTGAGGGTTGTTCTCCGCCTCTATCTCCCGCTGCAAAGGCGAAGAATTCATCGTGATCCATGGTGGCCTCTATCCAGAAGGACGGATAACAAGGATCATCAACGCGAATGAGGATGATGCCTCCGCAGTTCTCATCATCATCATCATCATCACCATTATGATTGGTGAATATGAGGCGTGCGTCCAAGTTTTCATGGACAGCAATGGAGAGGCCTTGAAATTGTGCCTTTCTGTCATTGTGAGCCTGCACAGCGAGAGTATCCTCTTCGGGATCATTGAATTGGGCGCGCGCCTCGAGTGCCACACCCTCAATGAGACCATCTTTTTTGGTCTTATCATAGGCGCGCAGACATGCATCACGACTCTTGTAGAGTTCCTTGAGGTAGTCTGGGGTGGTAGCAATTTCCATGTCTTTAAAAAAAAAGTAGGCGGGGGAAGTAACAGTCGATCGCTCCGAGAGAGAAAGAATAACGATGATGATGATGATGATGATCGGAGATCCTATTTGACCAAAATAAGAGTTACTTATTTGGAATTTGCTATGATGAGCAGAGGTATTATTTGCTACGACTTGAACTGTGATTATTAGTGCATGAGCGATTCTCCCGATAAAATCCATGGCCAAGGCATTGGACTGGCCGATTGGGTGGCCGCACGTCGAGGCTTCCGGGGGTTTCACCCCATGCATTTTAAACGTGAATGGCGAGATATCTATCCCCCTTTTCACAGCACCCAACTCTTTTCGGTCGACGAGACGCGCTTCGTTCCTGGCACACGTGTCCTCCAGATAGAACAGACAAAAAAACAAGCAGGAAGAGACGGACAAGCAATAAAAAAAGGAGAAAAAGAAGGAGAAGGAGAAAAAGAAGGAGAAAAAAAAGAAGAAAAAAAAGAAAGCAATCATGATACAATCGCTTACTTTGAGGCACATGTGGACGGGCAGCGGCGTGTCTACGTACCAAAAGACTCGCTGCTAGCCACGTGGTTGGATGACACACTTCTTCTTCCGGTGCGTATCCAACCACGTCCTATGCCAGCCACGATGGCCCGTCTCCGTGAAGCAGCACTACGCGCCACACAGGCACAATGGCAGCCGCCCGGTGAGGTTATGTCGAAGAATAATCTCATGGTGGAGGGCGATCTGGCATTGATCAACGTCGGCTACGACGAGGAAATGTACCTTGGGCGCTTTGTGAAACACCAATTGCCCACCGAACTGCCGGAACTTAGAGAAAGGGTCCACTCAGAGACATGGAGTAGTTTATCTGGAATGACTCTTGTACGCTTACGTCTCTGGATCCAGCAGAACGAAGGGGATAGAAAAACAATGCTTCTCTTTCTCTATCAGGAAGAAAGCGGAACGGCGCCTTGCCTCATTACCGTGGGACCACTAATACCTTCCGATAGTGGTCCATCAAACGTACCAACGTACACGACACATTTGTTTGTACCACTGACGAATATCTCTCCCCTTTATCGTTTCCTCCTTGTCAAGGCGAACACTCATGGAGAGGCCATCCAGTCTATATCATCACTAGCACCATATGATTGGTCCTCGCACAAGAAGAAAAACTTAGCGTAAAAAAAGAAGAATTCATTATATCTTAGTTTTTTTTGATATTGCGAACATTATTATTGTTGCTGATGCTTCATACATACGGTTGGTTACTACTACTCGTACAATGGGTATTATTAATCCTAGATGGTCTATAGTCGGCCCATGCGTTTTTCTCCACCACCATAATTTAGGACTGCGTCCTCATGTCCATACTTTGTCCATAATATCAGGGGACGATGCTTGGGAATCATGATTATCATCATGTGTGGTGGTGGTCGTGTGAGAGGAATCAGGCGATAATACAGCATTGTCGGCAACGCTATGGATATCGCCTGAGGATAACAATTTTTCTTCTGCCTCAGCCTTCTCCTGCTCCTGCTCCTGCTCCTGCACGGTGGTAATTTGAAGGCTGCAGACGGCATTGTCCTCACCAAACGCCTCTCCTAGACCAATCATAAGCTTCCATTCCGCATGTAATGATGGTGATGGTTGTGTGTGGGTCTGTGGGTGCGGCTGGGAAGGCCGTCGTGTCATTGCGCAATAGACGGTGTATTTGGCGAGTGCTGCGGCACCATGTGTGCCTTGGCACAGGAATAGACCTTCGTCATAGCAGCAACATTCGTAGGCCACCAGGTCAGCCATTTCCAGTGTCCCCATGGCCGCTGTGATATTGAATACGCGCAGGTCGTGCATGTTTGCCATGCCTGTATGACCCTTACCGCTACTTCGACTGCTACTGCCACTGCTGCCGCCACTCGTACTGATAATGACGCCTTCGCAAAAAGGAAGAGTGAGGCGTCGCGAGCGGTGCCGTTCATATTGCACAAGGGCCACCGGTAATGCCAACGATGACAGGACTGATGGCGGAGCTGGTGGGGGCGGTGGCAGTGGGGGTGGTAGCGGGGGTAATAATGGGGCAGAACGGTGAGGAATAGTTTCTTGTTGCTGTTCTTGGTGTTGTTGTTGTTGTTGTTGTTGTTGGCGTTGCTGTTGCTGATGCAGCTGGATAGCAATCGTGTCGCCATTATAGTGCAAGATGAATAAGAGGAGGCCCCCAACAAGCAGGAGGGAAAGAAGGACTGTGAGGACGTAGGATACTGATTGTGAGAGGAGTCGGTTCCAGTTCCAGTTCCAATTCCAATTCCAGTACCATCCCCAAGTGGTGTCGTCATCGCGATAATGTTCGTGATGATGTTGTTGTTGTTGATAATGGGTGTAATGAGTATGCAGTGGACCATTCGTGGTGATCCCGATGCCTGCTGGATAATAGTGTGGGATGTTGGCATGACCATCGTCCTTCTCGACGGAAATATTGAAAAGCGGTACTGCCGGTTGCACCGATGACTTGGGTGGCGACAGTGGCAGAAATCGCTTAGGCTGATGCACACCATTCATTCATACTTGAGCCGCCGTAGTGTTAATCAAAAAAAACGAGGACGAAACGCGTTAGTGGATCTTCTTCTCTTCGCTAAAATGCGACCAACAACGGACTATGCTGATTTTTTGATGGAAAGCAGGAAAAGGCAGGTGGTGTGTTATCTGTTCCCCCGCAAATATACGCGCAACCGCACTATGGAAGGGCGCACCGGACGGGACGGAACGGAACGGATGATACTAAGATAGCAAGAGAGCAGAGATGATTCGGATTAAGTAGCAGGTCTTGACCGAAAAAAAGCATTGTGTCACCGGGCGTATATAGTGATGAGCGAGTGTGCCTATCTGGGAGTCTGATTGATTTTTTTGAAAGGTTTGCATTTTTGTCCACAAAAAGGCATTGAAACACACGGAAAGCGCTGAAAAAAGAAAAACAAAATGAGCACACACGACGTGATCAACCTATGCCATCCGGCCACGGTGTTTGGCAACAGTGGACTCGGCTGGCTTGTGGGCTTCCTGCAGTTCCTGCCGTGGTTTCTTGGCCCGCTTTTGTTTATAAGTGGTGCGTTTGCATGGACGTGGCATCGTGAGGTCTTTGCCTCGCTGCTCCTGTTTGTGGACAAGGTGCTTTTTGTGCTGATGGTCGGTCTCCAAGTTCGCCTCAACATTGCTGTACCCGACCCGCAGTGTACGGACGTGTTCGGAACGCTGCACGGATTTCCCTGTGTGGCTGCCGTACGTCTCGGCTTCTACCTTGGCGTGGCACTCATCATGCACCGGTGGTTGTGGCTTAATGACCGCCAACGACACTACCGTCCGTCATGGACGACCCTCGGTACATTGCTCGTTATACCACTGCTTATATTCGTCGGTTTACTAGTCAACAACCTTAATACTTCGTGGCAGGTGTTTGCCTCATTCGTCATTGGTCTCGTCGTCGCCATGATCGTCATGTTGATGGTGCGCACCCTGCTCTACCCATATGTCATCCGACCATACGTCAAGGCCACCGATTCAAGAGCACATCAAGATTATCTCCATATTCCTCCTCGTCGTCCTCCTCCTCATGTTCCTCCGAATGATCCAGAGCCACCCTTGTTACACGCCCTCTTTGGTGCACATGATCGTTTGTTAGAGGCAGCGCTTTATTGCCAAAGCTAGTAAATGTAATTATTTGAGTTCGTCATGATGAAAAAAGCAACAAGCATGGCAAGTGAATGGTGTCAGAAAAAGGAGTGTTTTCCTTTCTCTCTCTCCCCCCCCCCCCCCCAAGACCCCCCAAAGTTGTCCAAAAACAAACAAGCGTGCCAATAAACACATAATACTACATGTAAGTAGGATAAAAAAAAAAAAAAAATTTATTAATAAAAA
>Ga0100383_1001010_pt1 | contig 19809 bp, 9 predicted proteins | sample CryGeymeta201507_FD_81565 | JGI IMG/M metagenome (GOLD analysis project Ga0100383, IMG submission 81565) | Groundwater microbial communities from Crystal Geyser aquifers in Utah, USA - Crystal Geyser metaG 2015-07 | ecosystem: Environmental > Aquatic > Deep subsurface > Groundwater | place: USA...
AGAAGGTTATCCTGATGGAACTTTTCGTCCGGCCGAAAATATTAATCTAGCTGAAGCCAGTAAAATTGTGGCGAAAGTAAATGAGCTCGACACAGAAGTTACAGACTCGACTGAGGCTTGGTACCAACAATTTATTAGAGCCTTACAAGAAAATAAAGTAGTGGCTAACACTTTGCAGGAAGTGACTCAAAGAGTTAGTCGAGGAGAAATGGCTCAGATGGTTTGGGGACTTACAACCGGGAATGAAGTTAATGAAGATAAAGTTGCAGAAACTTTACCTCAGATTGCTTCTTGTTCGGCTTTAGGCACTGAAATCGAAAGATTTCAAAAAAGACAGGGTTCAGGTCGTAATGTTATGATGGATTTCGTAGATATGCCCATGATGGAAATGGAGATGGACGCTGTATCTTCTCAAGAAGCAGGGGCTCCTCAAGCCATGGTAAGAGCCGAAGCGAGCGGCGCTAGCAACCTGAACAAGACTGAAGGAGCTGAACGTTATTCTGAAACAAACGTCCAAGAATTCGGTGTAGATGAGGCCGACATTATTAAAAATGATGGCCAATACATTTATATGATCAAAGGGGCAACGATTCGAATTGTTGAAGCTTTTCCGCCAAGTGAAATGAAACAAGTGGCTTCAATTACCGTCGAAGAAAAAGGTTTTTATCCTTCAGAGATGTACGTGGATGGAAACACTTTGACGGTTATTGGGCAATCAAACCAATATTATTCTTTTGAAACTGAAGGACCTATCCCCGCTGAAGTCGATGGTGGCAACGGAAGCGGTGTTGAACCGCTACCCGACTTTATGGAAGGAGACGAAGTTGAAATTGAAGACCGTATTGAACAAGGTCGTTTGATCAATGGAAGTGCAAAAGTGGCTTTGATGATTATGCCAGGACGCCCTTATTTCCCAGGAAATAACAAACAAATGACGACTTTAGTGGCCTATGATATTACCGATAGAAGTGCACCAAAAGTTAAACGAACGGTGAGCCTAGAAGGCAGTTACCAAAGCTCTCGTAAAGTAGATGAAACCGTTTATTTAGTTTCAAATAAATACAATGATTGGTATTGGGGACGACCGGTGCCAATGTTACGAGATACTGATTTGCCAACTATGAGTGATTCGGCAGATAGTTCAGCAAAACTTATTGCTCCGTGCCAAGATATTTATTACTACCCAAATTTTGAAACGGCTAACTATTTAACCGTAGCGGCGATTGATACGGAGAATACCAAAAAAAAGGTAGGGCGAATTATGATGCTTGGAAGTGGTGATAACGTGTATAGCTCAGCTGAAAATTTATACGTAACTCGAACTCGATACCAAGATAGATTTATTACGACTCAAGATTTTGATGGCTGGAGAAGTGAACCGACCACTCATATTTATAAATTTGCTTTAGACGGAAATGATATTGAATTTACCGCTAAAGGAAGGGTTAGAGGGCGAGTATTAAATCAATTTTCTATGAGTGAAGCGGGGCAATATTTCCGAATTGCGACTCAAACAGATGGAAAAGACGGTTCTATGATGACTATTTTAAATGATGAATTAGTTCAAACCGGTCAAGTCATGGGGATCGCTCCTGGTGAAAATATTAAATCGGTTCGATTTATGGGCGACAAAGCTTACATGATTACTTTTGAAAATGTAGATCCATTGTTTGTAATTGATTTGGCGCCAACGAATCCAAAAGTGCTGGGAGAATTAAAAATCCCAGGTTGGTCAGATTACCTGCACCCTTATGATGACAAGCATTTAATCGGAATTGGTCGCGAAGTAAAACTGGGCGCTGAAGAAGATGGTCGTCTTACTTCTGATGAATTGCTTGGACTTAAAATTGCGATGTTTGATGTTTCTGATTTAGAAAATCCAAAAGAAATCTTTAAAAAAGTGGTCGGCGATAACGGCACCAATTCTGAGGCCACTTACAACCACAAAGCTTTCTTATGGGATGCCGAAGAAAATATTATGGCTTTACCTATTACGGTAATGCAAAAACGTGAAGGGGGAAATGCGTATGATCAAGACATGGTGTTTCAAGGGGCTTTTATCTACGACGTAGACTTAATTGAAGGTTTCAAATTACGCGGCAAAGCTTCTCACTACGATGACGAGTATTTTACGACGAAAAATAAACAACGTCGTTGGGGGAACTATGAATACAATGTTCAACGAATTTTATACATTGGAGATTACTGGTTCACGGTCGCTCAGAACGTGATTGCGGCTCATACTTGGGATGACGTTGAAAAAGTGAAACAAATTGAACTAGATCAAAAAGCCTGTACCGAAATTTACGATGAATACTCTTGTACGCAAAACACCCAGTGTAAAACTATCTGGCGTGAATGGAATGAGTGTTACACTGACGAAGATGACTTTTCTAAAATTTGTGAAGATCAACAAGAATTCAGTCGTTGCGAGAAACGTTAAATAGAGTCTGAATTTCAAAACAAAACTAAAAAGCCGCCCTTTATCGGGTGGCTTTTTTTATCTTAATCCAAGCACTTGGGCGGTTCTGAAACTATAATCTAGTACAGCATTTTTGGTGAGCCATTCATTCGCTTTTTCTTTTGGATCAATCAAAAAATTTATAACCGGAGATTGATGTTTGCGCTCAAATTTTTTTTGGGCTTTTTCTGGTGAAAATTTTTCTTTCTCAGCTTTTTGAGGCAGTTTTCTGCAAGATCTGTAGGCCCAAAGCATACGGGCTAATTCTGGGTGTTCTTCAGCGAGCAAAATAAAAAGACTGGCTCTCCCAAAATGAGGCACGGCTTCTCCAGCAGCAAGCCATTTTCGATGTTCTACGACGCCTTCGCTTAAATAGTAACTTCCGCTCGCTCGAGTGATAGATCCAAGAGCGTAAACAAGCGCGGTATTATTATCTCCGCTAATAAGAAATTCATAAATTGCTGGCAGCATCCAGCCAGGAGCGGCGACAGCTTCGGTTTTTGTAAATAAAGTGAGGAACTCTTGGGGAGACTCTTTTTTTAAGTCTTCTATACAAATATTCGCTTCTTCTTCGGTAATCCAACCTTGGGTTCGGCAAAACTCAATAAAACTAATAAACTTAGCTTCGTCGTAAATAAGGCGTTTTATAACCGTTTCACTAATCTTTTTGATCAGTTGGTTGATTGTTTTTTGGGCTTGAGTGATACGTTCACTTTCGGCCAGGTCTTGGAGCGCGTCGTTTACTGAATCTAAATCGGGTAATCTGGGACATCTAAAAACCGTTTCTTCTTTTAAACTCACGATGTCTTTTTAGTAATATTTCTTATATTCGTCAATGGCACGACGATCTTTCTTAGTTGGACGGCCTTCCCCTTTAGTTCTAACCGCTTGAGGCAGTTCGAAATTATTATCTGCCGGATTCACAAACCGATCAGGTTCAGGTGAATGATCAATGTAGTTTTGGGCTGCTAAATCCGCACTGGTTCTTTTTTCAATAAACCCGGTTACTTCGTAAACTTTGGTCACGTTTTTATGTTGTACTTCAACGCGGTCACCTTCTTTAATTTCTTTACTGGGTTTGGTTTTTTCGCTATTAATTAAAACTTTTCCAGCTTTACACATCGTACTCGCTAAAGTGCGGCTTTTTACCATTCTGACAGCCCAAATCCATTTATCGACTCGCATCAAGCTGAAGCCTATTGATTTCAGAAGAAAAATCACCAATATGGCGGTGATGAAAAATATTGCACTTGAAGAGATTTTGACGGCGGTGGCACTTTCACCAAATGTAGTTTCGAGACGACCCATTTTTGAAAAATATGATAAAAACGTTCAAGGCAATAGTTACAAAGAGCGCGGCCAAGCGGCTAGTGCTGTAATTTTGCCGTTTAATGACTTTCCTGAATTACCCCAAGCTAAAAAGGCGATTGGGGTAACGGTTGGTACGGGAGGGAATCCAAATCGGGCTAAGATTGATGCCCAATTAACCGCTGAAATGGCGATTTGCGAAGCCGCTTTACAAACGAGCTGTGTAGGCGGAACGTGGCTGGGGGCAACAGATTGTCTAAATTTTGGGAATCCAGAAAAAGAAGCACAAATGGGAGAATTTGTGGCTGGTGTCGAAGGCGTAAAAGTGGCTTGCCAGAGACTCGAAATTCCAATTGTTTCAGGGAATGTTTCGCTTTATAACGAAAATAATGGCAAAGCGGTTCCACCAAGTGCTTTAGTTAGTGTTTTTGCTCGAGTCGACAAAATTGAGCACGTAAAGCCGATTACTTGGAAGTCGGCCGAAGCTTACATTTATAAAGTTGGCCCGAGCAGTTCAGCTTTAGGAGGATCTGAATTTGATCGCCTGTTTGAACTGCAATCAACTCAATTACCCGAATTAAGTTACGAGCAAGTTTTGGCGGATAGTGAAACATTAAAAAATCTCATCACTCAAGATTCAGTCGAAGCGGTTATTCCTCTCACTGCTGGCGGTGTTTGGGGAACTTTAATTGGAGTTGCCCTAAATTCTGAAGCTGGGTTTGATTTGAGCTTCAATGAAAGCTCTGTTATCAGTGATTTACTGGCTGAAACTCTTGGGGCGTTAGTCATTAGTACAGAAGAAATCGAGGGTTTAACTTTAATTGGAAAAACTAAATCTGACTTTCTGGCTCAAATTGAAGTTGGGTCTAAAAAACACGATTTTGATTTAGAAAGTATTAAATCAGATTGGAATCATCAGCTAAGAAGTGTCTTCTAAATTATTTCCTAACGGTTGAGGAAGTTTTTGCGCTTGAGTCTAGGTTTAGACTGTGATATAATACTTGGAATTATTCACCTTTTCAGGTTCTATGAAAACAAAAATTAAATTAGGCGCATTAGTGTGGAGTTTATTGATTTTTAGCTTTGCAGGGTTGGTACAAGCTCAAGGAGTGAGTAGTGCTGGTGCGCCCAGTAGCGGAGGTATTAGTGGTGCCGCGGTGATGCCCGTGAGTCCAACTGTGTCTGGTTCATCCGTAATAAATGGATCGGTAAGCCAGCCAAGTGGGCCGGTAAATTTTCAAGAAGCAACTTTTAAATCAAGCGGATTTGATTCTTTTGTTTCATCGAGTGTACAACGAAGTCAGCCAACTGGAGGAACTACAAGTGGTGGTGGCAGTGATTTTGAATCTTTTATTTCTACAACAACGATTCCGCCAGCAGTATCAGGGGTAAGTACTCCAAACACGGGTATTAGTACGACTTACACTTCTGCCCAAGGTAATGTTGGAGGAAGTATTTATGTGCCTTATGACGGACCAGTATTTACTGGACCTGGTTTAGAAGGCGGGGCTTTGCTGGCCGAAAACTTGCTTGATGACAATGTATCTAAAGAACGAGACTTAAAAGAACTCGTTATTGGATGGACGAACTTTTTACTTTCGGTAGCTGCTTTACTAGCGGTTATTGCCATTGTTTGGGCTGGATTCCTTTATGTTACCGCTGCCGGCGACGACGGCCGAATGGAAACCGCCAAGAAAATTATTATTTGGGTCTTTATTGGAATTATCTTAATCCTTGGGGCTTACGCAATTGTTAACACCGTAATGCTAGCGGCCTTTTAAAACGTATCTTATGAAAAAAATTATTATCGGTCTTATCTTGAGTCTAAACTTGGTCTTTGTGACCCCTTCTCATGCTTTCTTAGGAAGTATCACTAGCGGACTTGGTTCTGTAACGGGGGTTGTCAATCAAGTGGGTGGTATCGTTGGTGGTATCAGCGGTATTGTTAATAGTGTACGTGGTTTGTTTGGAGGCGGAGGCGGCGGAGGGAGCGCTGGTACTCCAGCCACTGGTTTATTTGACGGTGACGCAGCTCGAATTTTTTCGGGTGGCGCCCAAGGTGGTTTGAATGTTGGTGTTGATAATATTGTTTCAAGTGGAGTGGTGATAGTACAAGACTTTGACGCTATTTTTCAGTCTATTGAAGGTCGAGTTGGAGTTACTCCAACGGGGCAATTTGTTCTTCCTGATCCTGAAAAATTTAATCAGATTGGAGAAAATACATCTTTAAGACAATATATTCTTAATGTTCTAAATTTTGCCTTAACTTTCTTGGGGCTTATTGCGGTGGCCTTTATTGTCTACGCTGGTTACTTATACGTCACTTCAGGCGGAGACGATGGCAACATGGAAAAAGCTAAAAAAATTATTCTTTATGCCGTGATTGGTATTTTGGTGATTTTAGCAGCCTTTGCTTTAGTAAACACTGTAATTCAAAACGCCGGGCGCGGGACCGGTGATCGAGGCGAAATCCCGGATGGAGCGCTGCCAGCTGGAGCGGTGACGAATTCTAATGGAACTATTACTCTGCCAAATGGCACGGTTCTAACTTCACCAACTTCGGGAAATGGCACTTTAAACGGAAATGGAAATAATATTACAAATAACTTGGCGAACTTAATTACCGTTAGTGGTAATGGCGTACAAGATTTTGGGGGTACTGCGGTGGCAACTCCTGATGGAGCCTTAAACGGAATTACTTTTGGCCTTGCTACTCAAGCGCAAGCACTATTTGATTTTGGTGATGGAACACAAGCGATTTTAAATACAGTTGATAATCCTGGAGCGACAATTGTTCATCCTTTTGGTGAAACTCGTTCGTACCCAGTTCGAGTGATTATTGAAAATGCTCAAGGTACATTACCGGTTCGCAAAGAAATTGTAGTGGGCGGACTTGAAGCTAAATTTAATATGGATCGAGCCGAAATTACCGTGGGTGAATCGTTAAACTTAGATGCGAGCACGACTCAAGTAACCGTTGGTTCAATTAGTGGATACAACTGGACCTGTGAAGGCGGTGCTGGCTGTTTCGGTGAAACATTTGGACGACAAGCGTCCGTTGAATTTACCGCTCCAGGGGAATACACGGTGATTTTAACCGTTGGAAACGTATTAGGACTAGAGGATAGTTATTCAAAAAATATTCGAGTTATTGGGGGTGAACCAGTTGCGAACTTTAGTGTTCAATCTGCCGGTAACTCACAAAAACCAGCCGAATTTTCATTCAATGCTGGTAGCAGTGTTAACCGAACTGGCGATAACAACGGTCTGACTTATTTCTGGAATTTTGACGGAGAATTTGTGGAGAGTCGTACTCCAAACCTAAATTACGAATTTAACACCGTAGGCGGTAAAACGGTAGAACTCGTTGTCGTTGAAAGAATTCAAGGAAACCCGGTTCGATCTGCCGTTATGTCTCAAACAGTTGAGGTTGAAACGGTTATTCCGGTCGACTTTACGGTTGAATAAAAAACTAGAAAAATATGAAAAAAATTACACTCGGTTTGGCTTTGGCTTTCGGTCTGCTTTGGCAGACCGTTTCGTACGCTCAAACAGTCACTTTAGGAAAACCAACTACTCTGCGAGCGCAAAGTAGTTCGGCTCAAAGTTATGAATGGACTTTCCCTGGAGGCGTGGTTATTAACGGCGAAGTGGTTCAATATACTTTTACAGAACCCGGTGTTCAGGAAGTTAAATTAAAAGTGACGGACCAAGAGGGGAATACAAATGAAATTATTAAAAGAATTTTAGTGGCCAATAATGGACGCCCAACAGCGATTATTGAAACTACGGTTAATGGAAAGGTGGTTACGGGGAACGTAATTGAAGCCACTCTTGAAGATTCAATTGCGTTGAAATCAAACTCATTTGCCGTTGAAAAAACGGCTAAAGATTTTACTGAAATTTGGTCCGTCAATGGCCGAAATTATTCGGTTGATTCTTTGCCATCAGTGTTTGATAAAATTGGAACTTATTCGGTTAAACTAGCCGTTCAAGATCCTTTAAATTCAAATCAGCAAGACCAAGCCAGTGTGCAGGTTAAAATCAATAACATGCCACCAGTTATTAAAAGCGTGCAATTTCAACCCCTCGGAAATAGCCAAGAACAATTTCAAGTTGGGGTTGAAGCCGAAGATCCAGACGGAACTTTAAGCACTTATAAATTTGAAGCGTTAGAAGCCGGTAAAACGATGATGACACAAGTAGTAGAATCAAATATAACGGTATTTGATTTAAGTCGTTTTCCAGGCGCTCATACCTATAATTTTAGGGTAACGGTGTCAGATGATCGTTTTTTAAGTACGACTTTTACTGATAGCAAGACTATTACGGTAGATCCTTTAAATACAAATACTCCACCAGAAGTGACGTTGCAAGTGTTGCCGGGTAATCAAGCCTATACTGGGGAGGCCTTTGACCTTAAAGCTTCTGCCACAGACGCTGACAATGATTCACTAAAATATGAATGGATTTCTTCAGACGGTCGTCGATCATCAAGCTCAGCCTTTCAATTAGTATTTAGCAAAGCGGGTAAATATTCAATCACTCTAAATGTTTCAGATGGTCTAGCGACCACTACGGAAAAACTAGACTTAATTGTGTTAGAACCAGAAGTAATTGAACTGCAGAATACAGCACCTGAAGTAGAAATTTACGGAGTGTTGCCGGCTGATACGGCGCCTATGAATTCGATGTTTCGTTTTTATCTTAAAGCTAATGATGCCGATGAAGACCGATTAACTTATGAATGGGATTTTGGAAATGGCGCTAAATCGTTTACGCAAAACGCCGCTATTTTATACAACTTACCGGGTGATTATACGGTTACGGTCAAAGTTTCTGATGGTATTGAAACCGTTACTGATGAAGTTAGATTAACGGTTGAATTAGGTCCAAACGAAATTTATTACGAATCAGTTGAGGATCGTTTGGTTGATTTGCAATCTGAACGCCAAAGAATTTTAGACGCTATTGCTGCAAATGGTGGAGAAATAACTCCTGCCCAACAAGCGCAATTACAAGCTTTGAATAATGATATTGCGGACTTAGTCGGTCAAGCTAGAACGGCCGGAGATTTTACGGCCATTAAAAAACTTGAAGAAATTAGCCGATCTTTAGATTTGGCTTTGCTTTCCATTGAGGCGGAAGTGGTAGACGGTATGACTTTGACTGAACTGGGTGAAAAATTAAAAGAAGAACAAAGTGAAGAGATTAAAGCGATTGAAGATGAAGCTGATATCTTAGCGGAAATTGATGCGGAAATTAAAAGAGTTGAAGCCGAAAGAGTGAAGACCGTAATTGATAATGCGGTGGTCGAAAATGACTTCTTAAAAACAAATATTGCAGAACTAAATGATGGTCTAAGAAAGCAAAAAGCAGATTTAATAATTGAGCTAGAGGGATATCGAGCGGCTGGAGATACGCTAAACGCCACGAGAGCGGCTGATCGACTGGCAGTCGTCAATGGACAAATAGACCAAGCGATTATTGATACAGGCTTAGTGCTAGAGTCTGTAACGAATTCACGCACGGCTTTGGAAACCGAAAAAGCAAGATTGGAAACAGAGCTAGAGGGATATCGAGACGCTGGAGATGTGGCCAATGCCACTCGAGCCCAAGGCCGATTGGATGTTGTAAATGGGCAAATAGACCAAGCGATTATAGATACAGGCTTAGTGCTAGAGTCTGTAACGAATTCACGCACGGCTTTAGAAACAGAAAAAACGGACTTGGAAGTGGAGTTAGAACGTTTAAAAGACGCTGGAGATTTGGCCAATGCAACTCGAGCCCAAGACCGATTGGACATTGTAAATGGGCAAATAGACCAAGCGATTATTGATACAGGCTTAGTACTAGAGTCAGTAACGAATTCACGCACGGCTTTAGAAACAGAAAAAGCGGACTTGGAAATGGAGTTAAAACGATTAAAAGACGCTGGAGATACGGCCAATGCAACTCGAGCCCAAGACCGATTGGACGTTGTAAATGGACAAATTAATCAGGCAATCATTGATACGGGCGTGGTGCTTGATGCTGTAAAGGCCTCAAGAGAAATGCTCGAAACTGAAAAATTTGATCTGGAAGCAGAGCTAGATACTTTACGAGCGGCAGGTGATACGGCCAATGCAACTCGAGTGCAAGAACGTTTGGATGTTGTGAATAGGCAAATCGACCAAGCGATTATCGACACTGGATTAGTATTGGGTTTAGTGACGGCTTCGCGAACGGAGCTAGAAACTGATAAAACAAATTTAGAAGCAGATTTAAGAGGTTTTCGAGCGGCGGGTGATACAGCTAACGCTACCCGAGCTCAAGAACAATTAGACTTAGTTAATGCACGAATTGATCAAGCGATTATTGATACGGGCGTAGTATTAGATGCTGTGACGGCTTCGCGAACGGCGCTAGAAACCGAAAAAACACAACTTGAAGCCGATTTAACCGCTTTAAGAGCGGCGGGCAATACCGCTAATGCTACCAGAGCGCAAGAACGTTTGGATGTTGTAAATGGGCAAATTGAACAAGCAATCATTGATACGGATTTGGTATTAGATTCAGTGACGACTTCACGACAGTTAATTGAAACACAAAAAACAGATCTTGAAGCCGAGGTAGAAGCCTTACGCGCATCAGGTGACACCGCCAATGCTAATCGAGCCCAAGAACAATTAGACTTGGTAAATGCTCGAATTGATCAAGCGGTTTTAGATACTGGATTAATATTAGAATCAGTGGCAGCTTCCAGAGAATTACTGGAAACAGAAAAAACTGACCTTAGGGCAGAAATTGAAACTTTAAAATCTGCAGGTAACACGGCAAATGCCAAACGAGCACAAGATCGATTAGAAGCGGTAAATTCGCAAATTGAAGCGGCGCAAGAATCTACGCTCCAAATTAAAGAGAGCCTTGATTTATCTAGAGAATCTCTAGCACAAGAAAAAATTAATTTGAAAGCCGACTTAGAATTGGCTAGATCAACTGGTGATCAAGCCAATCAGGCTCGACTTGAAGCACGAGCCATTGAAGTTAATGATTCAATTGTTCAGGCAAACGAAGCGACGGTAGCGTTATTATCTGAGATTGAACAAATGCGTTTAGATCTTGAAGCCGAACAAGCTGATCAATTAAAAGTTCTGGCGGATGCCAAAGCGGCTGGAAGTTCAGAAAACACGGCTCGAGCTCAAGCTCGTTTGACAGAAGTGAATGCTCAATTAGCCGCTGCAAAAGCCGCGCAAGCCGAAACTCAAACGAGTATTGACGCACAAAGAACAGCTTTAGAACAAAGTAAAGAAGATTTATATAAAGAATACGCGGAAGCTAAAGCAGCTGGAAATGAAGCAAATGTAGCACGAGTTAAAGCTCAAATCATTGAAACAGAAGAAATGCTGGCTTCATTGAGCTCAAAATCTTCAGAAGAATATTACGCTGAACAAAGAGCTAAATACGAAGCTCGTAAAACCAGTGTTGAATTAGTCATTTCAGAACTAGAAAAAGCGGAAAAATCTGGTAAAACGGTAGATCAATTTACGGCAGCATTACAAACCCAGGCAGATACCGCGAATCCTAATTCAGATGAATTTAAATCGGCTGCAGGGGCTTTAGAGCAACAAGCTTTAATCAACCGAGCGGAATTTCTTGGAGAACAAATTGATAGCCTTGAAGCATTAGCTAAAAATCCAACCGAACTACCGCCTTTAGGGGTTGATAGACAAAGCAATGAAACGTTAGAACAACGTTTAGATCGAATTGAAAACCAAGCAGAACGAGCTTCAATTGAAGCCGCTCAAAGGCAAAACGCGGCTTCTCAAATTGCTGCAGCCAAACAAGCTCAACAAATAGAATTATTACGACGTTTAGAATCTGAATTAGCGGCGGAAAATGATCAAGGTCGGCGAACAGTTTTGAGTGCAAGAATAGGCGTACTAGAGAAAGAAATTGCCCAATTAGAGCAAATAAAAAATCCAAATGAAGTGTTAAGCAGTGCTGATATTGCGAAGCGTGTTGCCGAACTTACGGCGGCTGCAGCTACCACTAATGACATAGTTATTACAGAACAACAGGCGTTTATTGCCACTCGTTTAGCTGAACTTCAAGTGGAAATTGATCTAGCGGCTGATCCTCGTGTGAAAGCGGATCTTGAAGCTCAGAAAAAAAGACTTGAAGCGAATTTAAACCAAACCGGAATTCTGACCGATTACGAAGCCCAATTAAAAGCGAGTCAAAAAGCTTTAAATGAAAGATTAGCGACTGATTTGAATACAACGGCTGAATTGTTGGTACAAACACAATTGAATTCAGTTGAAACTAAGCTTGGCAACTTAGAGAAGTTAAGTGCCGCTCAAGCCGAATTAAATTCTTTGCAAGTCTCTGAAGTTAATGACCCAGACGGTCAAGCGGTGGCGTTCCTAAAAACAGAAAAAGAAGCCTTGGAGTTAGAATTGAGAGAGCTTAAAGCTAATAAATCTCGAACTAGCGATGCGATTGAAATTAAATCTTTAGAGCAGCGTGAAGCGGAAGTCGTTAAATTACTTTCTGAATTTCCAGATACAAATGTCGAACAAGCTTCGATTGATTCGTTGAGAGTCATTGAGGCTATTGAATACTTAAAACACTATCGATTTGTAGAATCAAATGCTTTATCGCTTGGAGTTGAAGATGAAAAAGCAGCAAAGCTAGCGCTAATTGATAGCCAAATAAAACTTCTAACGAGTTTAAATAGTTTTGGTTACACACCTCAAACCCGTTTATCAAACATGTTAATTGATTTAGAAAGAAGAGAAGGTGAACTGCTGACTTTGTTCCGAGAATCAGATGGTGCTAAAGCGACAGAAATTAAAGAACGTTTAGTGGTAATCGCGGAAGCAATGGATCAAATAAATGGTTTAGAGCAGTACCAAATCAATAAAAATGATACGGTTTTCAAAGCCACGCAAAAACTTGAAGTTGCTATTGAATCTGCTTCGGCTGCTTATTTAGAAGCTAAAACCGAAACAGCTCGAATTGTCGCCTTGCAAACTTTAAATGATATGAGAGTGAGTGAGAGATGGTTGAATCGATTCTATAACGCTGATAAGCGTGATACCACTATTGCCGAGTTAGAGAATGATTTAAGAGCTAAAATTACCAGTGGTGGTGGCGGGAACGCGGTAAATGACTTAGTGGCTATGCAATCGATTAAGGCAAATTTAGACCTAGCCATTGCGGCTCGAGTGGAGTCGGATTTTGAGAATTTTAAATTAAACTTACAAAAACAAGCGGCACAAGTTAGTGACCCAGTTGAAAAAGCGGCAATCGAGTCTCGAATTAAATCTTTAAATTATGAAGACCTCGTCGACGATATTACTTTGGCTAAAGCACAGATGTTTGAAGAAATGTTAGCTGATATGCGCATCAAAGTAGATACGAATTTATTCCTCTACGCTGATGTGCCATTAACTCAATACGCAGAACCTTTGCTCTTTGAATGGGACTTAGGTGATGGAGAAAAACGCTTTGGTCAAAACATCAGTCATGAATATTACGAGCCAGGATTTTACCGAGTGGTAATGACTATGTTTGATGGCGTGACTTCACAACAAGACTTATTTACTATTAAAGTGAGCGAGTAAATAGATACCAAAAATACAAAATGAATACGGAAGAAAACCAAAATCTAAATAACCAAGTGCCTGGCCAAACACCAGCCCCACAAACTGGTGTTCCAGAAATGCCAGAAGTGACGGCTGCGCCGGTAGAAAATACGCCGGAGGTTAACCCGATGCCGACACCGGCACCTTTGCCAACAGAACCGCCAGTCCCAACACCCCCGCCAACTTTGGCGCCGGCTTATGTTGAGCCACAAGTGCTAGGCCCCTTATCCGAACCAACTCAAACGGTTGAACAAACTGAGTCTGCTGGTGGTGGTGGAACTTCACAGTGGTTTTTATATAGTTTTTTAATTACTGGAGGGGTTTTGGTGTTTACGTTTTACGGGGCTTTATTATGGGCTTTATGGACTGGAAACGCCGCTAATCCCTTATTTGAAACACTTGGTATAGAAGCCAGTGGTCTAAAGAACTTACTGTTAACTCTTACCAATATTATTTTTGGAGCGTTGGCGTTAACGTTCTTAATTACGACGCTGGTTTATATTTTTAGATGGTCTCTTTCTAAATCAACCGACAGTAATAGAGGTTCTTTGCTGACTCGTTTTGTAGTTTTTTTAACTCTGTTTATGGCTTCTATCGGAAGCTGGTTTTTCCTTTATTATCTTATCGATCAAGTTTCTGGCGCTACTAAAACGGCAGTAGATAACTCTCTCATTACAACTAATCCAGAAAACGTTATTGGTTTAAGTTCACCGGTTACCGTTGAATTTGATATCGGTACCAAAATGTTTGAAAGAATTCCACAGCAAGTGGTTCGACAAATTAACTGGGACTTTGATGGCGATGGTAAATATGATGCTTCTGGCCCGAATGTTACCTACCGGTTTTTAGACCGAGGCGATAACAATGGGCGTTTCCCGGTTACCGCAGAAGTCTTTTATTTTTCAACGCTTGAAAACCAAGAAGTTTCTTTCAAATCGGTTCGTGAAGTAATTGTGGCCAATGAAAATGTGAACGCGAAAATTATTGCGGCGCCAGAAAGTGGGCCTTTCCCATTAGAAGTTGAATTTAATGCAGCGGAATCAAAAGATCCAGATGGAGAAGTGATTATGTATGAATGGGATTTAGATGGTGATGGTACTTTCGAGGTTCGACAAGAAAATCCGATTATTACCGAAACTTTTATGAAAGTGGGTGAATATAAAGTGAAACTGCGAGTTACAGGGCAAAATAACGATACCGATGTCGTTGAAAAAATTATCACGGTTAAAACGCCTGAGAGTGATTTAAAAGCCGTCATTACCAGTGCCGATGCTTTAGAGGGGTATGCGCCGCTTAAAATTTCATTTGATGCGTCACAGTCATTTGTAAAAGAAGGCGTTATTACTCAATATGAATGGTTTATTGAAGGTGAAGATGAACCAGTTTTAGGTCGCAAACTACAACGTATTTTTAGAACGCCCGGTTCTTATAACGTCAGTTTAACAGTGCAAAACGATTTAGGGGAAAGACAGCGTGTGGAACGAAAGATAACCGTACTTGAAGATAACGTCACCGCAAAAGTGGAAGTAAGAACGACTCCAGAAACGCCGACTAATAGTATTTTGAAAGGCGTGGTTCCATTTGAAGTGACTTTCGACGCTTCAAATTCTCGAATTAAAGAACCCCTTGAATGGAATTGGGATTTTGACAACGATGGAATTGTGGATGAGTTTGGTGAAGCGGTGAAGCACGTGTTTCGAAAAGTGGGAACGTATGAAGTTCAACTGACTATTTTAGATTCAGATCAAGTTGAAAGCCGAGCAGTGATTCCTGTACAGGTTGATAAAGCGGGAGTAACGGCTGATTTAACGGCTCAACCTTTTGCGGGTCCAGCCCCGTTAAAAGTTAAATTTGATGGTTCAGGTTCAAGTACCGACGAAGGTGAAATTGTGAATTATATCTGGGAATTTCCAGGTAGAGAGCCGATTAACTACGGAGCTCAAATTGAATACGAATTTAAACAGATTGGGAACTATATTGTTAAGATGTCGATTCTGACTTCTAAAGGTCAAACGGCGAGTGATGAAATTATTGTGTCGGCTCGGGCGCCTATTGTTAGTGCAGACTTTAAACTGGTACCAACCAGCGGCACGGCGCCGATGCTCGTTCAAGCCACCCCAAGTATTTCAAAAGGTATTATTCTTGAGTATGAATGGGATTGGGGCGATAACACTCGTAAAGAAAAACTATTTGCTCCAGATCCTGTGCAACATACTTATCGTGAAGCGGGTGAGTACGACGTGGTGCTTCGGATGACTGACCAAAGCGGAATTGTTTCCGAGAAAAAAAGAACAATCCAAATTAAATAAATTAAACTTTATTTCTACGCTCTTAAAAGCTTCCTAACGTGGAGGCTTTTATTAAGTTATTGGCTTTGAATAATTTATTTGTTCTTTAGCCTTTAAGCATTAAAATTGTAGTGTGAAGAAATTTGTACTCGGTTTAACGTTTTTTTTTCCCGCATCAGCTTGGGCTTTTGTGGCTTCTGATGAAGCGTTAATTCGTACAAACCAAACAGTTCTAGTACAAAGTTATGAAAACCAAGCTGATATTACCGTAACGCAAACTTTGTTAAATCCGACAAATGAAACCATTTCTTTTGATTTTGTTCTGCCCACATCTGACTTATTAGAAATACCGACTTTTTACTTAAACGCTGAGGGCAAGTCGGCTCAACCCCTTAAACGAGAAGCGGCGGCAGATGTCGTTTTTGATTTGGCTAAAACCTTTAATACACCTCGTTGGTTAGGGGCTCTTGATGCGAATTATTCAATGTGGTGGCTGGTAGAAAATCTAGAAATAGCGCCGAGTCAATCGGTTACTTTTAAATACCAATACTCGCGGCCTTTAGCTTTTTTTGAAGATTTTTATATCGGAAATGTATGGCTGGCTGATGGCCGAGAAACTCAGAATTTAAAAATAAATTTAGTAAGAGCTGGGGCGCCCAAATTTTGGTGGGCCAATCAAGGGACATGGCAACAAGAAAAAACGGCTGAAACTTGGGCTCAGCAATGGCAAACTCAAAATGTGACGCTGTATGAAAACCTCAGTTTTTTTGCGTCAGATACTTCTGAACCCAACTTGAGCTATAAATATTTAGATCAAAGTTATCAGGCTAATTTTAAAGTTTTAAATCAAAACGAAATCAACCGGGTCGTTATTGTTCTTGATACTTCGGGTTCGGTTTATGGAGTGCGTTTTGAAAGACTCAGAGCGGCGTTTAAAACCTTGCTAGAAATAATTCCCGAGACAACGCAATTAAAATTAGCTTTAGTTGATGACGAGGTCGAGTGGCAAAGTGATGAATGGCAGACTAATAGTCGAGACTTTCAAAGAGACGTTTTAGCGTTGGTTGATGGCGCCGAAGCCCAAGGAAAAACTAATTGGGAAGCTGTTATATCTTCTTTAAACTTGGTGGCTAACAGCAGTGATGAAAGGTACGGACTCGTTTGGCTGGGGGATTTCTCGGATATTGCTTCACCAATGTTAAACCGATTGGCAAACGCTGGGTGGCGAACGATTATGATTGATTTCTGGCAGTCAGAATCAAGCTATTTAACCCGTTGGTGGCAGCGGTATAATGGTCAATATGTGCCGTTATTTAATAGTGGGTTTGAACTGGTAGAAGCGGATAATATCACGAAAGCTTGGAATAAATTAAGACAGCAATGGCCGCAAGACCAAAGTCTAGGCCAGCGTTTTGGGGATTGGTTTGCCCCTAAAAACTTGTTAAGTCAAACCAATCAAGCCGAACTAGGACAACTTCCACTTGAGGATTCTCAGGCTAATGCCGCTGATTTTTTACCGCGCTGGTGGGCCGCTCTTAAAGTGGCGGATTATTTAAGACAGCATGAAGGGTTACCCTTAAATGAGCTTCAAATTCAAGCTATATTATCAATTTCCCATGTATTTGGGCTCACCGTTTTTGAGCTTGATGGAAATGCTGCCCCGAGGGAACTAGAAGAAATTTTATCGGCTATTGATACCAATAAATTATGGGATGAAATATTGCGCTTAGAAAAGTTGAGCGTGATTAATCCTTCCGCCTTATATTGGAAAGCGAAACCATTTTATTTGGTAGAAAACACTTGGAGACCTTTTGATTGGGAAACCTTTAATGCCCGACCAGAAAGACCGACTTTAAAGCTCTGGTCGGCGGCGCATAAGAATTTGTTTATGAAGTATTCAAGTTTGCTCTCAAAGCCGATGAGTTTTGGTTCTAGTGTTGGCTTTTGTGCGGCTCAGCGTTGTGCCGCGGTAAACGCTGAGACCGGTCGTTCAGAAATTGAAAGAACTGATACTCTTCTTTGGGCTCCTATAAATCAAAATCACTGGGCGAATGCTTATTGGGAAGAACTGGTTTGGGATGGAGTCCTTCTCGGTGAGACTTATGACCCAGCGGCTTGGTCTAAGGAAGTCACTCGGGGGCAGTTTTTAGTGTGGCTCCAGAGTTACTACGCACCGGAGGCTTCGCTGCCAGAGTTCGATGAAAACACATTCAGTGATTTAAGCGCAGACCAAACAGGGGCTCTTGAAGCTCTGTGGTTTAACGATCAAGGTTTGTTTAAAGGTTATGGTGATGGAACAGCCCGGCTTGATGATCCATTAAAACGAATAGAGGGTTTAAAAATGCTGATGCAGGCTTACGGTCTCGATACTCGTGATGTGCTGGGTAATTTTGACGATGTGATGCCTTTCAGTGATTTAATTGGTTGGACGCAACCATGGGGTTATGAGGCTTATATTAGAGGCCTTGTAAAAGGTTATGAGGATAAAACCTTTCGTCCTTTTCAGGCTTTGACCAAAGCCGAGACTTTTAAGTTGCTAATTGAAGCCGAGCGACTCTTAAAATTTAATGAGTAGAGGCTGTTGTTCAAGTTACGCTGTTTTATAGGAATTAAGTTTTAGTTACCCTAAAATACGAACGATGGATAACACGGTTTTTTGTTTACGGAACTTAAATGTACTTGAGGGTCTTTCTCCAATGGAGAGGCTTAAGTCGGCTCCACAGATGAAAGATGAAGTCTTTCAAACGGGCAGCACTATTTATGAAGCGGGTGAAGAAGTTCCTTTTGTTTATGTGCTCACAACGGGCGGAGAAGTAGAGCTTATCCGAGAAGAGAACGGTAAAACCGTTGTTATTGAGACCTTGTTTTCTGGTGACTTGTTTGGTGATTTTGGTTTAGGAATTCCAGTGAATCATTCGGCTAGAGTCAGTAAAACGGTTTCGGTTTGTAAAACGCCAAAGCAGGATTTCTTAGATTTAGTTCGTTCTCATCCAGAGATGATTTTTCAGCTCATGCAGGTAATGGCGAAGCGAACGCACGATTATGAAGAAAAAATCGCCCAACTCTCACGTCCTGCTAAAGATCAACTTCTAGCTGAGCTAAGAAGTCTTCAATACAAAAATAATCACAGTTTAGTCGGCCGAATCTTTAACATTCCATTTCGTATTTCTCATCAAAAACTGTCTGATAAAACGGGCCTTAATCGAGTTACGGTTACCAAGCTAATGGGGGAGTTAAGACGGGATAATTTGATTGATGTCGATGAAGCGACTGGCACTATTAAGGTGCAGTAAGACTCACTAACGTAAAAAAAAAGCGCCTCATTTATGAGACGCTTTTTTTATGACTGAGATTTTAGAATCTACAATTTATCGTAATCGTGCATCACTAGGTGAGCATTGATTCGTCGAATCAAGTCTAGGACCACAGAAACCACGATGATAATACCCGCTCCAGATACAAACAAGGCTACAGAAGTTCCTCCGCCTAAGAATTGTTGGAAAAGCAATGGTAAGATGGCTACAGATGCTAGGAATAGCGCTCCCCAGAAACAAAGACGATTCATAATCCCTTCAAGGAGGTTTTCTGTTTCAGTTCCTGGTCGGTAACCGGGAACAAAACCACTTCTTTTTTGAATGTTTTCAGCCATCTTTTTTGGATCAAAAACAATTGAAACGTAAAAGAAAGTGAAGCCGTAAATCAAGAAGAAGTAGATGACGTTGTAAACAAGCGTTGGGCTGGCTGGGTTTAGATTTGCTCCAATCCAATCAGTGATAGGCGTAAATTGAGGATTCCCCGCAATCACTTGTGCCATGATAGATGGGAAAGAAATAATTGAGATCGCGAAGATAATCGGGATCATTCCGGCTTGATTGATTTTTAGTGGCAGGAACGAGCGTTGTTGTTGGGCCGATTGCTTAGAGGCGTAAACAACCGGCACTTTTCGGTCGGCTTCAAGCACATAAACCACAAAGATAGTAAGGGCTGCTGTAGCGGCGGCTAGAAGTAAAATGACTGGTAAAGACGCTGATTGAAAGGCGCCTGCAATTTGATTTGGTACCACGGATACAATCCCGGCAAAAATAAGCAGTGAAATACCGTTTCCAATTCCTTTTTCTGAAAT
>Ga0100383_1001023_pt1 | contig 19684 bp, 20 predicted proteins | sample CryGeymeta201507_FD_81565 | JGI IMG/M metagenome (GOLD analysis project Ga0100383, IMG submission 81565) | Groundwater microbial communities from Crystal Geyser aquifers in Utah, USA - Crystal Geyser metaG 2015-07 | ecosystem: Environmental > Aquatic > Deep subsurface > Groundwater | place: USA...
AAGGAAAAGAAAATTAAAATTCAAGTGGAAGTAACGGGTTACGGTTTTAATGGAATTGTAGCGCCAAAGGAAATTAGAGATCTATACATTAATAAATCTGTTGCCCATATTAAAAAGAAAGGTGCAGCACAAGTAATTAGATATAACTTATAACGAAAGTGAATACACTAACTCTTAGACATTAGCACTAAACTATGGAGCAATTTTTAACCGGTGACATATGGAAAGAAGTAAATAAACTTTTAACCAGGCGACAAAAGAAAATTGCTTGCATTGCTTATGTTACTTCTGAGACATTAGAATTAACCAAAGGCGACATTTTGATTTGTGACGCCTCCGAATACGAAATAAAATTTGGTGCGACCTCAGCCAAAACATTACAGACCTATTTCAACCGGGGAATTAAGATATATTCAAATCAGTTACTACATTCTAAAATTTTGCTGACCGATACATTTTTAGTTATTTGTTCTGCCAACCTTTCAAGAAGTAGTGCCGAAAAACTTATTGAATCTTCAATTGTAACATACAGTAACGTCTTGATTTCTCAAGCTAAAGCGTTTTGCCACAATTTGACAGAAGAATCAACTTTGTTAAGCGAAAAAGACATTCAAACATTACTCAAAATAAAGGTTGTAAAACGACCTTCAAAACCTAAAGGTAACTCTAAAACAAGGCAGAAAAAATTTGGAAATCGGTATTGGTTTACTTCTGCATCTCCCTTAAATGAAAGGACTTACAATAAAATAAAAGACACTGTAGAAAAAACAACAACTTCAATTTCAAAGACAACTGAAATTGAGGCAGATGATATTAGCTTTTTAAGGATGAGCAGTAATACAGTATTTAGTAAAACAGCCAAAGAAGGCGATCAAATCCTACTTAAGTTTTATAACACAAACAAGACACGTATCCATATTTACCCACCCTCGACAATTTTAAAAAAGGAAGTAGATGGCAACTTCACAATTTTCTACCACGACAACAGAGATGCAGAAGAAAGAAAAGTTTCCTGGACAAAATTTCAAGCGTTCTTAAAGACAATGGTGTTGGAAAAAAATATGGCGACCAGAACCAAAACAATTTCAGAGAATGACGTAAAAAAATTAAAACCCATTTGGAAAAAATAACCTAACAAACGAAAAATCAAAAAATGATAACAATACAAGAACTACTTTTTAATCGTGAACTTGACAGAAAATCCAGAATTAAACTTGTAAGACACAAAGACAGCCGACAGGATTTGTACAACCTTTACAAAACTAACAAAGACGAGTTTTTAGCCTATCAAAATTCTCAATCAAAAGACGTTTTTAATGGTGTGGATTACATTGTTTCTTTCATTGGAGAAGAGGGTCTTCAATCGCGGTTTATTGGGGTTTATAAAATTACGAACAGGCAACAATTGGCGGCTGATCATTTTGAGTATCAAATGGAAGAAGTTACAGAACAATTTGATGATTTAAAAGAACGTGTGATCATTAAGTGGAGAACCGCAATATCCTGGCATCAATGGATTCAAAATGAAATGGAAGTAATTCAAATTCATCCGGGACTTCATTACAAACAATTTACTGATTATTCAGACTTCATTTTAAATTTTGACGAGTTAAAAGAAATAGTGAATAATCAATACAGCGATTGGAAAAAAATGCTTTCTGTAACAAAGGGAATCTATTTAATAAGCGACACAAATTCCGGGAAATTATATGTGGGTTCTGCTTATGGTGAAGAAGGTATTTGGGGACGTTGGTGTAAATATATAGCAACCAATGGTCACGGTGATAACAAAACACTAAAGGAGCTAATTGCAATCGACCCAACTCACGGAAACAATTTTCAGTTTTCCATTTTAATGTTGTTGCCCCGAACAATAACTGCAGATGAAGCAATCAAAAAAGAACGACTTTTTAAAAACAAACTAGGGACAAATTCTTTCGGACTAAATAACAACTAACTATGAATTCACCAAGAGTAATAACACACGGTGGCGTTACACTAAACCTCTCCACCATAAAATGCTTCAAATTACAGACACACAGAGACCTGGGAAAAACAAATGTGATGGTTGTTGAACATAAAAAACGATATGACTATATACAACATCCTCAAACCCATGAATATGAAAAACAAGAATACAACGAAACAACAGAAGTTGAATATTCATCCTATGACTCAGCAGAAGCCCATAGAAATGAATGGGAAGAAATTTGGCAAGATTATTTAGATGAGCAAGGTTGATAATGAACAATTACCGGCTCACTTGGTAAAACCTCACAGATTTCCCTCAGGTCTGGGTTTTGTTTGTTAAATTAGTTACTCAAACCACGTTATAGACCATATGAAACGTTAGTCAGAATACAATGAATACACTTCAAAAAATAAAATCAACCTTTGAAAATGAATTTAAGCTTTTATCAGACAAATTTGTTGTTTTGGAAGAAAATTTATCTGATTTAGCCGATTCTAAAACTAAACATATATACAATCCAGGCGTCTATATATATTTTGATAAAGAAAAAATAATTAAAGTTGGGAGACATCTTACCAACAGTCGTAAACGAGCATTGGAGCATATACAAGCTAATACTGGAATTGAGGGTTTTGAAATGTCTAAATTGAGTATTGATTCAAATGCGAAAGTTGCTTTAATTAATGTAATTGACCCAAAAGATTATTATTGGGTTGCAACTGTCGAAATTTTTCTTGAAAAAGAACTTAGACCAATTATAAAATCCAAAAGAAACTAAATAAATTTATGAGAACTCTAATTTTTTTACTAATAATTACAATATTCTCTTCACATATAATTGTGGCACAAGAACACCCTCTTGATATAGAATTTGAAAAAGCCTTTCAAGAAACACGTGAAAACCGAATAAACGGAGCACTATCCTATGAACTTCTAAGTGAAAGTATGATAGTGGATTGGGATAATGAGTTAAATAGAGTTTATAGAGAGTTATTAAATAAGTTATCAGAGGAAAAACAAAAACAGTTACGTAATTCCCAAAGAAAATGGATTGAATTTAGAGATGCGGAATTTAAACTATTACAGGATATTGATGAAAACGCTATGTACCCACAGCAAAAAGCAAGAGAAATGAAGTATGTTCGTCAAAGAACATTGGAGTTAATTAAATTGAATAAATTTATTTAATGAAACACAAAGCACATCACAGCCTAGTAATCTAGGGCTTCTACCCGCTCACTCGGTAAATACTCAACTATTTTCCTCAGGTCTGGGTTTTGTTTGTTAAGTAGTTGCTCAATCCACGCCACAGCTCATAGGTGATATTCTAAACCAACAAACAGAATAAGATGAAACAATTATTATTTACTCTTTTTTTCATTACTTCCTTGACAAGTATTCAAGCTCAAAACGGATGGGCATTTGTTGAAGAAACATATATTAAGGGTTCCATTAGTGGGACAGTTACTCAAGGCTATATTTTTAAAGTATCGCGAGACTTTTACGTTATTAATGAAAGGACAAGACAGCGAGTAAGGACTAGAAATCCAGACGTTAAAATATTCCAAAATGGCTCTGACTACAAACTTATAATTGAGGACTTTGACGAACCTGTTATTTGTAAAAAACTAAAAACCGTAATTGAGACACAAATTTCAGGTGAATTTGAAGGTTGGGAAGGTGATACTATTTTTAAAATGATGAACGGACAAATATGGCAACAGTAATCATATGAATATATGTATCATTACTCATACAGCCCAAGTGTTTTAATTTATGAATTTAAAGGCTCTTGGATTATGAAAGTTGAAGATGTAGACGAAACAATTGAAGTAACCAAATTGAAATAAATCAGAATGAGTGAAAACGAAACAACCGAAACCAGTGGCTCAAATCAAACCAAAATAACCCCAATACGTATCACGCCTCCAACGGCCAATCCTTATACTGCCCCTCAGCCTGCTCAATTACTTCTTTCAGCAAATTATCGAGTTCAGAAAATGGCACTTTTCCTCGTAATTCTTTCTTTACTGCCAGGCGTATCGCTGCACGGGCATCTTCTTTTTTGGTCCAGTCCAATTGGAGGTTTTTCTTTACTGAAGCGACTACTTTATGCACAAGGTCCTGGATGGGTCCCGCTTCATTGAGTATCTTTTCGCTGGCGGACAAGAGGTCATAAAAGGCCAATTCATCCTCGGTTAAGCCCAGTTGCTTGGTTCTTTTATCATCTTGTTGAAATTCATTGGCAATGTCCAAAAGATGCTTTATGGCAGCTATAGAATCCAAACTGTTTTTGTGGTAATTGCCTAGCACTTTTTCCAGTTCTTCCTTGAGTTTTCTCATGCGCCGGATGTTCTTGGGCATCCTGACTTTTAGTTCATCATTGATGATCCTTCTGAGCAATTCTATCTTTATGTTTTCCTCTCCTTTTTCCTTGACAATGGCCTGGAACCTGTCATCGATAATCGAAATATCGATCCTGTCCAGGTCATACATTTTTGCCAGATCCACAATTTCCTGAGATTCCAGAGACTTGCTGATAAGGTCTTTGATCCGCTCGTTCTTTTCCCTTTGAGGACCGGGCGGGTATTTTATCTTTCGGATAGTTTGCCTGATTTTCTGAACAATCCCTACTTCCTCCTGTATTTCCCAGATTCGTTTATCTGAACTTGTCATTGCAACGAGTTCTGCCAGTTTTCGTTCTTCTTTCAAGAAATGATCGGTAACAGCATCTGAGCTCATTAATGCATTGACTATTGTTTTTGACCATTTCAGCTTATCGAGGTCTGTCATTTCATGAATGCCGGCACCATCAAAACCACCCATCAATGCTTTTACTTTTTCGTGTTGTTCCAGGCAAAGTTTTACGGCTGCATCGATATCAAGAGTAGGTTTTCCTTTTCCACCACTGCCTGTGTATTTTTTTGTTGCGGCTGCAAGGAATCCGGAGATTCCTATAAAATCCACTACCAGACCGTGCGGCTTGTCTTCAAAAACCCGGTTCACCCTGGCTATGGCCTGCATCAGGTTGTGGCCTTTCATTATTTTATCGACATACATAGTATGGGCACAAGGAGCATCAAAACCGGTAAGCCACATATCGCGAACAATAACAATCTTCAACGGATCATCTGGTGTGCGAAAACGCTTTTTAATGGCTTCCATGGCATCTTTTGTCCGCACATGCGGATTCCACTCCACGGGATCTTTACCGATGTTGCTGGTCATAATCACCGCAATTTCAGGGCAACCTTCCAAAGCAGTGAGCGCATTGTACATTTTCACACAGTTTCTCCTGCTCATACATACAATCATTGCCTTACCTTCAAGGCTTTCGGTCCTTTTGGTATAATGGGTGATGATATCTGCGGCAACGCGTTTTACCCTGTCCTCTGCTCCGGCGGCATCTTCCACTGCAGCCCAAACGCCTACGGTAGCATCTTCTTCATCTTCTTCAATGTCTTCCAGCTCTTTCGTGAAGGAGGCTTTAATATTTAAAGGAACCATTTTGGGTTCATAATAAATGGGCACCGTCGCCCCATCTTCCACGGCCTGTTTTATGTCATAGGTATGAATGGTTGACCCAAAAACTTGCTGGGTGTCTGCATCCTTGCCATCCACCGGGGTTCCGGTAAAGCCTATAAAGGAAGCATTGGGCACGGCACGGCGAATGTTTTGGGCAAACCCACCTTCGTGAAAACCATATTGGGTGCGGTGTGCTTCATCTGCCATTACGATTAAATTATATCGTTCTGAAAGTACCGGGTGAATACCTTCTTTTCCGTTTTCAAGATCCTTTAAGCGGAATTTCTCAATAGTCGTAAAAATCACACCTCCACCTTCCGTGCTTAACAAGGCTCTTAATTCCTCGGTGGTACCGGCGTGTTGCACCTGGCCCACGAGGTCTTTTGCCAACACAAAATTTTCATATAGCTGTTGGTCCAGATCACTGCGGTCCACCTGAATAACAATGGTTGGGTTTTTCATTTCGGGCATCTGCCGGAGGATCCCGGTAAGTATCGCCATGGAAATACTTTTTCCGGAACCCTGGGTATGCCAAATCACCCCAAGCCGGCCATCGCCCTGAGGTTTGATATTATTTACGGCGCTTTTTACGGCTTTATGAATACCCCAGTACTGATGGTATTTTGCCCCTTTCTTTATGATTTTCCCGTTGTGGTCTTCGTGAAAAATAAAGTTTCTCAAATAATCGAGGAGCGTGGCTTTTGGAAACAAGCCGTTCATCAGGGTTTCCAGTTGCAGTTCCTTATCCTGTTCAATATCATCGCCGTGCAAACTTTTCCAGGGAGCAAACCATTTTAGGGAAGCATTATACATCCCGTGCAGGGTTTCCAGACCATCTGAAATTATGGTGATGGCATTATAGTCAAACAACTGCGGAATATCCTGCAGATAATGTCCTATTTGCCGGTGTGCGTTTTCCACACCCACCACCGGGTCAAACATATTTTTAAATTCAAAAACAATTACAGGCAGGCCGTTGATGTAAATAAGCAAATCGGTACGCCGGCTGTTTTTGCCGATGATCTTTACTTCATCTGCACAGATAAAGGAGTTCTTTTCCGGTTCATTGTAGTTTATTGGGTAGAGGTGCCGGGCCTGTTCTTTTCCCGAAGCATCTTTCCAGCTTATGGAAACGCCTTGGGTCATCTTAAGGTGAAAATCCCGGTTGCGGTGGTCCAGGTCCATCCCTGCATGCTGGGTGAAGGCTGCCATGGCTTCATTAATCGCAGTTGCCGGAACATCTTTATAGGTCTTTTCCAAAAAACCCCTGAGATCCTCTTCCAGTACGACTTTTTTAAGGTCGCGTTTTAAGGAATTGCCTTCGCTGTGGGTATAACCCAAAGTTTGAAGGCATTCTATGGCGGCCTTTTGAACCGTGATCTCGATCATTTGTGTCATAAGGCTTCTGTTACTATTTTTTCCACTTCTTTTACGCGGACATCCCCGCTGATGAGTTTGGGCAATAAGGTGTCGCGGAGTTGTGTCAAGGAACTATTCTCAAAATAATTATTTATTATTTTCTGATGTAAAGGTTCTATTTGAGAATTAAAACTCTCTACTATAGCTGGATTTTTCGGAAATATAAATTTAAAACCATCGATATCTCCTTTACTTAAATGGATTACGGTCGTACCAACTTTAGCACCTTCATAAAATTTTAGCCACGGTTTTACCGCTTCGTAAATAAATCTCCTTTTAATATATGTATATTTCGGCTTAAAGAATACAACACGCTGGTTTAATACAGCAACTTCCCCAGACCAGACATACGGAGTGAAAAGGGCGTCCATTCCTGCAAGAATATCTCCCTTATGAATTACTGTTTTTTTAATATGATTTTCTTCTGTAAAATATTGAGGACTACCTGATTTTAAATCTCTAATCCTAATTAATGGATATCCTTTTTTGTCTTCATTAAATAATTTAGATTTAAATGGTGCTCCATAAATAACATCAATAAGATTATTAATATTTTGAACATCCCATCCCTTCGGAATTTTCCCCAATTCAGAATTCACAAATTCCCCATCCTGAAAGGGGCCAAAATCAACAAACCAATGCTTGTATAAAGCCATTGCCATTTCTTCCAGGGTTTTGTTCATTTGGAGGTTGAGTTCAATTTTATCGTCTAAAGCGGAGAGGATGGAGGCTATTGATTTTTGTTCTTTATAACTAGGAAAGGGAATTTCTACACTTATTATATCAGTCGGGCTTAAATTTGGTTGCCCACTTCCAACAGCTTTATCAAAAAGGTGATTTTGATATCTATCTGAGGTTAAAATATAGAAAAGATAATCCCTATTTAACTTGTTCTCATCACAAATAAATTTGCCAACTCGCTGATTTAACAAACCAAAATAATTTTTCTCGATTTTCACCTGTCCAACTCTTCCAACACTTCCTTGGCCGGTCATAGCAATTAGTACATCTTTATGAAACACCCTAAACCTGTCTAGTTTTAATTGAAATAAAGATTCAGGATAAAATTGACTTTCCTTAAAATCAACTTTGTTATTCTGAATATTCTTAATTTTTACAACAGGTATTCCCTCGTCAGAGAATTCTTTACTTTTAAAAGCAAAGCCGGATAAAAAATTGCACCCTTCGGAAATTGGTTTATAAGGGAATGGACTCTTTAGTAGCATTTTTTTAATTTTAGAATCTTTTAATTTATAATGTTTTCCAGTTTTTTGGCATCATTTTTTTAGATGTTTAATTTCACTTTCATTTATTAAAAACAAATTATTATTTGCTCTTGAACAAGCAACATAAAGTTTATTTTTTGAAATAGGTTTAAGCTCATTTAGTTTACCTTGTTCGTACTTACTCATTGATGTATTGTTTAAAACCACACAAACATCGTAATAGTGATTTTCACCTTTACAATCTCCCCAGTTTCTTGAATAACATTGGTACTTATAATTTTCTCGATAAAACAGCTTTATTATTGAATCATCTTCATATATTCTTTTTATCTCATCATTATCTTCAACGAAAACCACTCTACTATCAATTAATTTATGAGACTCTATTTCTATTCCAAGTTTAGAAGTTATAAATTCACACACACTTTTAGTGCATCTATGACTTTTATTTAAATATTCACTATTAACGGTAACCTTCTGTTTTGAGAATCTTTCTTGATATTTGTTAAAATCATCGTGTAAGGTTGAATTTGTTCTTCCATCTCTGCTTGTGTCGAATGTGTGTTGATAGAAATCTCCAACAAGAAGTATATTAATATTGCATTTTAAAATACTGGTGAGTAGATTGAAATCGTGCCCAGCAAAATCTTGAACTTCATCAATCAATAAATGGTCGTAATATTTAGCTAATCTATTATTGATATCATCAAGTACCTCACATTGGTCAAGTAGTTTAGCTATTCTATTATGATATAACATTTTTCCTTTTGTCATATATCTCAAAGGATGGTCTAGCTTATAGTTATCGGTGTATTTTGGTGTAGGTTCCCAGAAAATACCTCTAGGCCTAATTTTATAGGCAAGGAATGGTCTCAAACAAAATGAATAAAGAAAATTGTAATAGGAGTAAAGTTCAATGTTGGAGGGGGAGTAACCAAATTTTTTAATTATTGACCTTTTAAGGTTTCTTGTATTATTAATCGTGTAGGTAATAAGTAAAAAACGCTCTTCTAAATTCAGTTTAGAGACTATTAAACTCGTTTTACCTGAACCTGCAACTGCTATAATTAATTCTTTATCCATCGAATAGCATCTTTGATATATTCAGGAACTTCAATAACATCCGCTTTTTTGTCCAATAATTCGAAAGCCACGTCAGCTTTATTTTTTAACATAAACTGTTGAACAGTCAATGTTTTCCTTCCTGCTAGAAATAGTTCGTCGCAAATTTCAAAATTTGATTGATAGATTGATATTTCAAATGTTGAAACAGCATTATCTTCTGGGTAGAATATTTCAATATTATCAGCTATATAATCTTCATATCTATCAACACAATTAAGTTGAAAATTACCATCATTATCTCGAATAACAGCCGTTTTTATTTCAAGTAATTTGGCAATATCTAGATATCTTTTAAAGCTTGTTCCACCAACGGAAATAATATGAATATCAGAATCTTCAAGGTTTTGACCAGTTTCCTTCTGAAAAAACGATTCTAATAAAATGTACTCCGCATCTCCTTCGACAAGAATTACTTTTTTGGATAAAATGTATTCAAGAATATTGTTGTCTGGTGCTTTTATGAAGAATTTTGCTGTATCGTCAGACAACCCACTCAATAAAATTGGTGTTTGAGCATTATTGTTTAATAATATTGATTTTTTTAAATTAAGTCTAGTGCTTATTAGATTGCTGTGAGTTGCAATGAAAAGTTGTTTATTTTCTGAATTGTTAATCCTGCGGATTAACTTTTTCATATTGATATGACTTAAATGGTTTTCAGGTTCTTCTAACAAAATAATATCAAGTTCATTTTGATTTTTTTGTAAGGCAAAATCAGTTTTAATAAAACATTGCCTCCCTTTTCCTTTATTATCTATATCAATACTTCCCTCCCTTATAGTAAGGTCCGTTTCTAAATTTGATTTAGAACTGGTTTTGATGGAAAAGGAATAATCTTCTATTCTGTCATTTAAATCTGTGAGCACATTCTCGCGGAATGATTCTTTGTATTTTCTATATTCGTTCTGATGCTTGTTTTTTTCGGAATCTTTTACGCTATTAGAGTATAATTTCTTTATATATGATTTCGTAGCATATTCATTGTTGATTTGAGTGTTATCTAAAAGTATATGCTGCAAAAATCTTCTGTAACCTGTGTAGCTTTCTCCTGAGAATGTTTTGAAAGTGATAGAATAGTATTCAAAAGGGAAATTGTTATCCTCTTGTGAAAGAATGTCTTTTATCTCCTTGCTTAAATCTTCTCTTGGTTCACAGCTCAATAATATTCCGTGTGTATATAAATCTTCTGAATTGTATTTACCTTCCAAGTCTTTGTTTCCTTGGTCATTTAAATAGAGCTCCGCAAAAAGCACTGGTAAGTCCTCGTATTTCTTTTCAGATGCTAAAAACTCATCTATAATTTCAGTATTAAACAAGTGGTCCATTCCGTAATTTTCAACTTTACTACGACTGCCACTTAAGACAAAGTCTATTGCATTTAGAATAGTACTTTTTCCTGCTTCGTTGTCACCAATAAGTAGATTTAAATTATTATTAAATTCAATTGAAATTTCCTTAAATCTTCCAAAGTTATTTAATTTAATTTTTTCAATTATTTTCATTCTATATTGGTTGTTTTAGAATTGGGAAAAACAGTTTTGGCTATGAATAGTTGCGTGATTGCGAGCCACTTTATCTTTCAAGTTTGGATTAGTTTTACTTTCACTCTTAGCATTTCCATCAGTATTACCTATGCCATTGTTTGTGCTTCTTCGTCTTTCTCAAAATATATTTTTGTTAATCAAATAGTTTTCCTTGAACAGATGATATGTTTTTAATTGATGATGCTTTTTGCATTATATTAATTACACTTTTCGACATATTATCCTGTGTAATAATTGTAATGTCTTTTTGTTCTTTGATTAAGTCTCTGTTTAAGTCAAACATTGGATTATTCTCGTCAATATGTTGATCATACATTACAGCTCTTGGAATGCTATACTCTTTTGCGAACCCCATTGCTAAACGTGCACCACTGTCAAGTTTTTGTCCAAACATATTCCAACGTTCAGCCGAATTTTGAGCATAACTTGCGGCTAATACTATTGTGTCACAAAATAAAGCTTGTAAGCGATCCCGCTCTTTGTAACGACTGCTTAATTCCATACCGCTTTTAAAATCAGTTCCGTATTCTGTAACAAGCAGTCCAGCTTCTTCTACAATTTGAAACGCTAAACCTTTGTTTCTGGCAGGCATAATTTTATTTAATGGACTTGGTAAAATCGCAACTGTCCTTCCATTAGAATCTAATGCTTGTTGGTGAGATATACTGTCGCAACCAAAAGCCAATCCGCTTACTATTGTCGCACCATTTTTAACGAATTGAGCTACAATATTTCGTTCCCTTTCTTCTATGTCTCCTTCAGGGTTCAAAAGTCCTATCACAGAAATATTTTTATTGTCAATGTTCAACAAGTTTATATCTCCCTTGTAATAAAGAAAAATAGGTCTTTCGCTTTCTTTTACATTACCACGATGTTGCGGAAACTTTTTGTCCCCTAGAGCCACAACACCATCGCATAGTTCATTGTCAAATTTTTCTACAAGTTTTTCTTTAAAATTATTTTTCAGTCCTTCAAATTCATCTTTACTTATTGGTTCGCCCTTGATAGTTTTGTTTAGTAAAGACACAATTCTTTCAACACTTTCGTTGCCTTTCAAATTTTTTGCAATCCAAGCATTGCCAATTCCTTTGTATGACTTGGCTGTAAGAATGTTTAATGCGTTATCTGTAAATTTCATTTGTAGGGTGTTAATGATTTCTTTCTAAGGTTTTTCCAACAGAATAAAAGGAAACAGAGTTGGCTCCTTTGTCCAATAATGCCTGAATTGCATCTTCATCGATGTTTACAGTTTTCGTGTACAGATCATCAATTAGTAAAATATCTTTGTTTCTTACGCGTGCAGAAATTGTGCAAGTGTCCTTTGTAATTCCAGGGTATGGCAAATTTCCGTCACCACCTTCACCATTTCTGTCTAAATGTGTTGTTCTGGTATTCGTATGTCTAGTTATATAACTTGTACCATTTTCAAAATTCGGCATTTGATTTACTATATTGCTAATTGTCCTTCTAAATAATAATTGGTCAGCTCTGTAATAACCTTCTGCCTTTGAGCGTGGTACAACACAGACTGTAAAATTATTTTCTCTTAACTGATGAAGGATTTGTGGTAAATCTTGGCTTATAATTGTTGAGAGTTGTTGTTGTGCGTTTGGTAATCTTTCAGGAAATGCATCAACATCATTTTTTAGGGTCCAAATCATATTTTCAATGGTGTGCTTTCTTGCCCAAGCACCACCGCCATTATAGTCAGAGTGATAAAATGCACTAATATCTTGAGAAAGAAAATTTCCAATTAATCTAATTTCATTAGAAGCATTGACAAAAAAGCCTGTATTCATAACCCTGCCTTTTTTTCTTTCGCCAATTAACCTTCGGTATTGATTTTCTTTTTCACTCGGTATAGTATACCAGTGGTCTTCTGATAAAATCGTAAAACTTTCCATTTCTTATAGATATGTGGGGTTAATAATTGATATACCTGCTTTTTTAGCATTTACAATTTCCCTTTCTTCATTTTCAAAAGCGATAATTAAACTGGACGGGATGCACAATTTTGATAGAGCATTTTGAAACTTGTTTATTTTCTTTTCATTATCTCCAAACTCTCTGCAAAAAATATTACTGAATTTGTCTGTAAGTCCAAAATGATCTAACGTTGTCAAAGCTCTTTCTTTTCGACAATTAGAAACTAATACTGTCTTATTTGAATTTGAATACTTGAAAAGAATGTCGGCGGTTTTTCTATTAAGTTCAATGTTGTTCAGAAAATCGTTGTAATATTTTTCCTTTTCTTGAATAATCCTATTGTACTCGGCCTCTGTCAAGCTTGTAATTTCGCTTTTAAGAGTATTTCGGGTAAAACGTCTGTGAGGATTATAAGTTAGAGAGTTATCTGACTTTGTTACAGATTTAATTGCTTTATAGTAAGCAAGAAAATTAGCATAATCAGTATTAACCAATGTACCGTCCAAGTCAAAGAACAAAACTGTTTCAGGTGTAACACTATAAACTATTTCCGGTTCCATTGTTATCTCTATTGGTTATTTGCACTGACTATTCCTTGTATCCTTAAACTAGTTTCTCAAAATTAGCTTTAATCATTTCCTGTAATTCTTCTCCTTTTTCAAACTGCTCCAGCAACTGCACCTTAAGACCCTCCATCTTTTCCACAAAAGGAATTCCATCATCTTCCTCTGCTTCTGTGCCTACATAAATGCCCGGGGTGAGTTTGTAATCTTGTTTTTGTACATCGGCTATGGTTGCTGCTTTAGAAAAACCTTCGATGTCCTCATACCCTTCGGCTCCGCTCAGGGTGACGTTGCGCCACTTGTGGTAGGTTTCTGCAATTTTATTTATATCCTCATCACTAAAAACCCTTAATTTTCTGCTGGCCATGGCGCCCATTTTGGAGGCATCGAGGAACAGGATCTCGTTGTTTCGCTCCCGGTGGGTGCCGTCTTTTCCATCGCGGTTTTTGCTCAGGATAAAAAGGCAAGCAGGGATTCCGGTGGTAAGGAATAACTTGTCCGGCAATCTTACTATGGCATCGATCATAGAATTATCCACCATATGCTGCCGCACGTTTTTCTCCCCTTTGTTGTTGGAGGTCATCGCGCCGTTGGCCATGACGATCCCGGCAGTCCCGGTATCGCTTAAATGGCTCCAAAAGGTTTGCATCCACATATAATTGGCGCTGCCATCTGTGGTATATTCTTCTTTGGGCCCAAACAATCGTGGGTCGCCATCTGGCAGATCTTCAGGGTGCCAGTTGCTCACATTAAAGGGAGGATTGGCAATAATAAAGTCGGCTTTCAACTCCGGGAATTTGTCATCCAACAGGGAGTTTCCAAGTTTGATATCAAACGAAAGGTCCCGCAGCATCAAATTCATTAAACACAACCGCAAGGTCTGCGCGGTCATTTCCTGCCCGTAAATGGCGATGTCCTTTTTGTTGCCGCCGTGTTCTTTGATAAATTTTAAGCTTTGCACAAACATACCACCACTTCCACAGGCCGGGTCAAAGATCCTTCCTTTGTAGGGTTCCAGCAATTCCACCAATAACCTTACAATACTTCCGGGAGTAAAGAACTGCCCCGCACCGGAGCCTTCGGCCATGGCAAAGCGGCCAATGTAATATTCATAGATACGGCCCAGGATATCGCTTTCGGGATTTTCCTTTTCAGAAAACTTTGGGTGGGAAAGCAGGTTGATGATGCCGCCGGTTTGTTTGGGGGATAATTCGCTACGCACAAAAATACGCGGCAGCAAATTATTCAACTGTGGGTTATAGCCCGTAAGCAGATCCTGGATCACATCAAAAGCATCATCGATCTTTACCTTGATATCATCCTGCTCGGCATTATCTTTCAAATACTGCCAGGAAGCCGTTTCGGGGATTTTAAATGTATTCCGGGACCTGTACTCATCCCGGTCTTCCAGTACATAATTCTTTTCTTCCTTGTCGGTAGTGTAATAATCAGAACCGGGATCACTTAATAATCCCTTGAGCTCATCCCGCACCACTTCATAACGTTCGCTAAGATGTTTTACGAAAACGAGAGGAAGTATATAGTTTTTATAGTTGTTCTCAGATACGGCACCGCGTAATTCGTTTGCCGCATCCCAGAGTTCTTTTTCAAAATCGATATCTGCTTTTGCCATTTATTTACCTGATAATTTCTTTTGTATGATCTTTTTAGTTATGAGCACTAAAGTTTAAACAATTGCAATTTACGCATTAATTAATTTAGAAAAAGTATCTCCTGCTATACTTATAAGTTTTTTCGAAACGGTTTCACTAACAATCCCGCTTGCTACCATTTCCAATGATTTACCTGCAAGGTTTTGATACCAATTCTTTTTACCTATAAAGTAAAGGTTTTTCAATTCCTCTATCTCGTCAATGATGTCATCATAAATGATTTCTTGACCCATTTTTAGCTTATCGATTTCCTGACGTATTTCATCTAACTTTCTGTCGTTTTCTAACCGTTCAGCGCTTGTAAATACTTCGGCATTGTTGATACCGATACCATACTCCTCTAGCATTTGGTCGATAAAAAAAACGGCTTCCCTATGGGCTTTTGAAGTTGGGCAAGTAGCGGGGTTTTGACATTCTTTAGCATGCTTTTCTGATTCTTCTTGAACATATTGGGAGACAATTGTTATAAATTTCAGTTTGTCTTTTTCCTTTTTATAATTGTACAACTGGCTTTCTAAATCACTCATCAGTTTTTCAGATGATTTTGATATTCGCAAACCCCTGCTAATAAACTCAAGTGCTTTACTTTCTACTACATCCACCCTATTGATTTCCATAAACTATTTTTTCGGTTTTGGGTTCAACTTTTTCTTTTGTGTGCTTTCAATTTTCTTGATACTGTCTTCGGTCGGCAGGTCTTCCGGCATAGTTCCTCCTAATTTCTTGATTGTCTGTAGCACTTTTTTACCAACATCATAATGGGTTTGATTCGCCTTTTGCTTGCCTTTTATATTTTCCCTTTTTAATTTTTCCTCTGTTTGTGTGGCGCGGAATAAATTGGCTGCAAGTTCTGTACTTCCCATATAGTCAAGTATATTTTGACTTTTCTTCAAACCTTTTTTAGAATGTATATCTTTAGCTCCTAAACCATTATACAACCCCATATACCCATGATTTTGAAAAATAGCATACTCCCAAGGCTGAATAACTCCTGCTTTTTTGGCTGCATCTGCCAACTGTTTGTTGTGTTCTGCCATTTCTTTCCTAAGAAATAAGCGTTTTGCTTCTTCAGATTAGAGCTTTCCAAAATTTTCTTCCAAAACCTCTTGTTTCCTAGTTTGTATGGCAAAATAAGTTTGTCCCATAGCAACAACTTCCTTAGAAGGATCTGCATTTTGAACGATTAAATAACAAGCATATCTAGAAAGGTGAATATCCCCTATATCTCTTTGGGCTCTCGAACCAATTTCAACCATTTTCTCCATACGGGGAAAATGGTCTTCCGGCTCTTGCCCGGAGTTTTTACACGCTTGCTTTGCCTTTTCGATTACATGGAGAAATTTATCCCATTTTATGTACTCTAATACTTCATGCAATTGCCTTGCACTCCAGTATTCTTGACCAATGTCATTAATATGTTTGATTTCCTCAAACTTAGAATGAGTTGCCATATGCTTTTTATTTTAAAATACTATGCTCTTATGATTTGCCCTACCAAGGAAAAAAACCTCAGTAACAATATTAAATAACCAACTTCAGGGAAAATTAAAACGGGGATACCTCAAATATACTCCATTTTAAATTAAAACTCAAAACAAAAATAAATGAGAGAAATTAAGGAATATTGAATATCGAAGTGGTATTTAAATTTTCAACCTTAAACATTAATCTTTAAATTCATTTTTTAGATCGGGGTTAAAAAGTAATCAATGGTCAGCATCGCCGTCGGCAAGCCTATGGCAGCCAAAGGTGGCAGTGTTCCGTTTGATTGGTTTAGCCCTAAAGGACAACTAAAACTAAATATCTGCGCAAAAAAAGCGACTTTGGTTTCCGCCCATACCGGCAAACAAATCTATTACAATAAGTAATTTAACAACAAACAACATACTGCCATTTTAGCGATTTTGTGCGGTTTTGTGCAGTTTTTGTGGACTAACAATTATTAACTTTTGTTAACTATATTTTATATTATATTGTTTTTCAACATCTTACGACTTCAATTCCACGTCACACCTTATGTCGAATTTTATGTTAAATGTTTTTGCAAAAAGCAAACAAATTCTATATTTACAGCAGTGCATGTCAAGGCAACTTGACAGGGTTAACATTCAAATTACAGCTCAAAAAAGAAGTCGAGGAACTAACCGTCAGTATTTTTTGAGCTTTTTTCTTGCCTTTTAGTGAAGGATTTCTGCTAAAATAACCATTAATTTTTAGTTCTTTTCAGGGTTTTTAGAGGTGTCTTTACCACCCAAACCGAATATTTTTGGAAAAATGTATCTTCTAGAGAAATACATGGGAGTTACTTGCAAAACACTAAGAGGTTTTTAAGAAACACTAAGAGGTTTTAGCAAAACACTAAGCGTTTTGAGAAAATGAAACGGTTGTTTTTTGGGAAAGAAGCGGTAAAAAAAAGCATAAAAAAACCCGAGTAGATTTAAACTCGGGTTAACAATTAAATTACAATTAAAAATCTCGAGGAACTAACCGTCAATTAATTTGTAATCCAATGTTTTTAGCATCTTGCGTACACGCTTACCAGGCACATAATTGATATGCGCGCTGCGTACATTGGATGAGGTCACTTCTTCCAGCAAATCACTGCCATTAGAACGCACACCCACCCGGAAGTTGCCCAATGTTCCCAACTGCACAACGTTGCCCTGAGAGAGCTCGTCCATGACATTATGCTGGAGCGCATTAAGCACCGCAAGGCAATCTGACTCCCGTACGGTACACTGATTAGACACTAAATAGGCCAACCTTTCTAGGTCAACCAACCCGGCAGCTATTGCCTGGGCATAAAATCGCTCAGGAGCGGTATTGTCCTGAGGGTTTTTTCTAGGGATTCTTTTTATGGAAACCATAATTAAAGATATTTATTTTGCCCTTCTACAGGCAGTCTAAAGCACTATTGCTCAGACAGTTTAAATTTGGTTAAAAACATTTAAATTTAAAGGACTAAAAAGCAAACGTTGTCAACAAAGTTTTCAACACCCCCAACAGATTGACACTAAAAATAAAGTAAAACTAAAATATAAGTATCTGAAATTCAGTATTTTATTTCATTTTTAAAAATTATAAAATTCTCCTTAAAGAATTTATGTTATTGATTTATAGAGACTTAGAAAAACATAAAAAATGTACTTTTTTTATTAAATCATCACATTTTAACATAAAACAATCGGTTGTTTTTCAGTAGGATAGACAAAAAGAGAGGAAAAACCACCAAATTTTTCTAAAATAGTAATTTTTTTTGAAATCAAAAAGCAGATGGAACGTCAATTGGAAGCTAAAGCGTTACTTTTTTGTTTAAATTTAAGGCTATAAAGTACTCACAAACAGTTTTAGAAAAAGGAGTTTATTACCTGAGAGACACAAATGAAGGCGGCACTGAATTTGGCTTTGAAAAATATATTGTAAAGGAGTTTAGATATAGACTTACATAGCTTTACATTTTGTAGAAGCTGAAAATAATTAAAAGCAAATAATGGTAGATAACAACAAGCTCAATCGATTTTTAGAAGCCGTTAACCCCAAAGGTTTTGACAAAAAACCCAAAAGCGTGGCCGTTAATACTGCCGTCAAAGATATTTTAGGACTGCCAAAATTTAAAGGAAAAGTAAACGAACGCCAAGCCACTATTTTATATAAGCACTTTAAAGAAAACCCGGTTAATGAAGCAGAAGCTGAGTTAACTTCAAAATATGAACAAGCTATTTTAAATAAAGTTAGTGATTTACACATATATTTCGACGACAGTAGAACTGTTGAACTTACAAATTTTGGAACAGAATTTATAAAAGCAGTAAACGGCCGTCGGGAAAGTTTGTTGAACCTAAAAAATAACCTGTCATTGTTTGAGGGGCTGAAAGGAAATAAAAACAAAAAAATTCAAATAAACACGGATAAGTTTAAAAGCATGTCCGTTCTTGAATTACGAAAATTTACGTTTGATTATTATAATAAAAATCTCAAAGGCAATAAGGCTAAAATAAAAGACCACCTAAAAGAGGTTAGTTTTATATCGGATAGCGGAAGAAAGATTTTAAAGCCGATGTACAAAGAGAAAGCCGCAGCAATTGAACACATAGAGGATCTTATTAAAAATTCATCTTACAACAATTGGGGGGATAGAAAAGCAAATGATAATCCCACAGTTTTAGGTTACTTAAACTTTAAGAGCAAAGTTGTAATTGATGGAATAAAAAGACACGTTAGAATAGCAATTACCTTAAATAGAGATAGAGAAAAACTCTTTAAGTCGTTTGATGTAGGCGCAAAAGAAAAAAAGGTTAAACGCCCGGGGGCTACCGTAGTAAATCCCAAAGACGGGGGCGTTAAACCTATTTCTAAAAACAAAGATACAAAAAAAATCAATTCCAACAAAAAAGGTTTAAAAATACCGGCCGCCATTGTGCCACAAAAGCAAGAAACAGAAAACCTTGATACGGCTTTGTTAACTGTAATACAACCCGAACCGGCACCAACGGCGCAACACATTGATAGAGGGGATCAAGTTGCGCCGACCGCTCCGGTTAAAAACAGTAAAGTGCGCAATATGGCAAAAAATAGCAACCAACAAAGTAATGTAAAAAACAAAGCTTTCCTCTTCCATAATCAAAACAATTTGAATCAAAAAAGAGAACCGTTGGGGTTCTCTTTTCTTGTAGCGGGAACAGGACTCGAACCTGTGACCTTCGGGTTATGA
>Ga0100383_1001075_pt1 | contig 19119 bp, 19 predicted proteins | sample CryGeymeta201507_FD_81565 | JGI IMG/M metagenome (GOLD analysis project Ga0100383, IMG submission 81565) | Groundwater microbial communities from Crystal Geyser aquifers in Utah, USA - Crystal Geyser metaG 2015-07 | ecosystem: Environmental > Aquatic > Deep subsurface > Groundwater | place: USA...
CGGCGACCGCGAATATCTGCCCCAGGCCCTGGCGCAGAGCGCCTTCCGCCAGCCCGAGCGCGGGAATATCCTGGCGCAGGCTGGCATCCTGCACACGGCCGCGGGCTTCGGTCACTCGTTGCAAGGTTTCCTGCTCGAACTGCTTGTATTGCCGGCAGGTTTCCACCAGCTTGGGCAGCTCATCGTGGCGTTGCTTGAGGAGAATGTCGATATTCGACCAGCCTTTGGCGATGTTGTGCTTGATCTGCACCAGGCTGTTGTAGATGACGATGCCGTAGATCAGGAGAAACAGGAAGAAACCGAAGATCAGAAAGAGGGAGATCATGGCGATGTCCTTGAACCAGTCAGGGTGATATGCGCATTTTTACTCATGGCGTGGACAAAGAGGGCAAAGAATTATCGGCCAGCCAGTGCACTGCTCGCTCCTCCGATGCCTTGCGAGGTGGCTGCGGCTGACAGGCTAAACTAGCAGCCTGTCGGACTTTGGAATCGTCGGCTGCAAAATGACCGCGACGGCCCATTTTTCACCTGCTTCTTGCCCCATAGTCCGACTATGCGGCGGCGAATCAGGCAAAAACTGTGCTCGTCGGGCCCGCTTCTCGCTATCGACGGCCAAAGTCCGACAGGCTGCTAGGCCGCAATCCGTTACGCTTATGGCGCCCATCACCGTTTTTTTCCCCATGTATCCCCGTTATTACGCCCTGCGCCGTGTCAATCCCTATCGCGGCGTCGTCCAGATCGTCGAAGTGGGTGAGGTCACAGCGCATTCCTTCGACGGTGTGGCCTGGCATCTGCGCGCCGATGACGGTTACGGCTGGGTGCGGCCGACCGGCATCTGGATCGAAGGTGAAGGGCTGAAGGCCGGCCACGCCAAGAATCTGGACGATATTCTTCCGGCGCTGGAAACGCGCCCCCCCTTGCCGTTTCCCATCGTTGATACCCAGGAACTCTGGCTGCTCGACCAGAAATCTGGCCTGCCCCTGGCTTTGTTGGCATGTGATCGGGAAGGGATGAAACACAACGAGCGGCTGGAGAGTGAATGGCATCCCTTTGTCCTGTCGTTCACCGGCTTTCATTCCCCCATCCTGGCTGAAAGCGACAAAGCGGACCCGCGCCCCCCGCCTCACCACCGTGACGTGCTCGCGCGCATGGTCAATCAGGCGGCGCGCCCCAATCCGGCGGCGCAATGGTTTCAGCGTGATCAGGCGGGGGCGGGTGTGGGCCTCTCCGGCCTGCGCATCCCGTTTGCTTTGCAGGGGCGCCATCTGCCCGCCGAAGCCTTCCCCGAATTGTTGGTACGGGAAACCGGGAATAGCCGACTGGAAAACTCGGTTATTGCCGATTATCATGCGCAGCTGTCGCCCATTCTGCTGTCATGGCCACGTTTGAGCGTCGCAACCCGCGCCCGTCTGGAAAGCCAAGCCTGTGAACAACCGCAATGGCTGGCCCGTATTCATCGTCTGCTGCCGTGTCGGGTCGATGCAGCGCGGATCCAGGCGGCGCTAGTGGCGGCAAGGCTGGAACAAGCCACACTGGGTGTAGATAGCCCCGAACAAAACTGGAATTGAGCCAACCCCATCATGCGTCCCTCCCACATCGAAACCATTCTCGACCGCGAATTCGCCAGTTGCGCCGCCGGCCAGCACACACCCGTCATGCTCTGGGGGCCGCCTGGCGTAGGCAAATCCCAGATCATCGCCGGCATCGCCGCCAAGCAGGGCGTGCCGCTGATCGACATCCGCCTGTCGCAGATGGAACCCACCGACTTGCGCGGCATCCCCTTCCGCAAGGGCGACAACGTCGAATGGTCGGTGCCGTCCATGTTGCCGAACGCGAAGCGGCACGGCCCAACCGGCATCCTGTTTCTCGATGAGATCAACGCCGCGCCACCGACCGTCTCCGCCGCCGCTTATCAGCTCATTCTCGACCGCCGGCTGGGTGAGTATGCCATCCCCGATGGCTGGGCCATCTTCGCCGCCGGCAACCGCCAGGGTGATCGCGGCGTCACCTATGCCATGCCGGCGCCATTGGCCAACCGCTTCACCCATTACGACGTGGATGCCAACCTTGACGACTGGATCGCTTGGGCGCTGAACAAGGGCATCGACGCGCGCATTCTCGGCTTTTTGCGTTTCCGCCCTGATCTGCTGTTCAGCTTCGATCCCGCGCACAACCCGGTTGCCTTTCCCAGTCCGCGTTCCTGGGAATATGTCCACCGCGCGCTGTACAAGTTTTCCGATCGCCCCGATCTTTTGGGCGATGCCCTGCAAGCTTGCGTGGGCCAGGGTGTGGGCGTGGAACTCAAGGCTTTTATCGACAACATGGAAAATTTGCCGGATATCGACGGCATTCTTGCAGGTACGGTGGCCGAGGTGCCCAAGGGCATCGACTTGCAATACGGCGTGGCGGCGGCGCTGGTACGGCGGGCAAAGGAAGCGGCCGGCGATGTCGGCAAACTCGGCAACATCCTGAAATACGCGCGCGGCTACCCGCAGCGCGAGATGGGGGTGATGCTGGTCACCGACCTGCACCGCGCGGTCGGCAAGCCTCTGTTCGCCGTGCCGGAATTCGTGGAATGGGCCAACAGCGTGGCGGAGCTGATGCTGTACGACTTCAAGTAGGAGCGGACCGTGTCCGCGAATGAACGTGGTTGTCGCGGACTCGGTCCGCTCCTACCGAGACCTCGACATGTCTGATCTTTCCGCCCTCGAAACCAAGCTCGCCGCCGCGCGCACGCGGCTGATCCTGGAAAAGCCCTTCCTTGGTTCGCTGGTCATGCATCTGCCGCTCAAGGCAGGGGACCCGAAGTGGTGCAAGACCACGGCCACCGATGCGAAGCACTTCTTCTATAACCCAGCCTACATCGGCCGTCTGACCCTGGAACAGACCCAGTTCGTGCTGGCGCATGAGGCCATGCATTGCGCGCTGTCGCATTTCGCGCGCCGCAATCACCGGCAGAAACATCGCTGGGATGTCGCCTGCGATTATGCGGTGAACATGATCCTGGACGACGAACGCATGCATGGGCCGGAGAACGCCCTGATGAATGCGGCCTACCGGGGCCTGACCGCGGAAGAAATCTATCCGGTACTGCACGAAGACCCGCCGGAAGAGACCCAGGACACACACCTGTTTGACGACGCCGCAAGTGATCAGGGTGGCGAGGGGGAACCACAAGAACAGGATAGCGGCGATGGCCAAGGCGAGCTTTCGCAAGACCAGGGCGGCGGTTCCGGCCGCACCAAAGCGTGGGAAGACGGCGCGGCGCCGAACGACATGGCGCCGCCGCCCCCCACCGACCTGGGCAAACTCGACGAACGCTGGAAAAGCCGTCTTGCCGCCGCGGCTCAGGCCGCGCGCCAGGCTGGCAAGTTGTCGCAATCACTGATGCGCCTGATCGACAACCTGCTGGCGCCGCAACTACCTTGGCGTGCTTTGTTGGCGCGCTACATGATGAACGCGGCGCGCGACGACTACAGTTTCCAGCGCCCGTCCCGTCGCGAGGCCGTCGCGCTGATGCCGCGACTGGCCAGCCAGAGCGTCAATGTGCTGGTCGCACTGGATACCAGCGGATCGGTGCAAGAGGAAGAATTGCGCGAGTTTCTGGGCGAAATCGACGCACTCAAGGGCCAAGTTCGCGCTGAAGTCACGTTGCATGCTTGCGACGACAAACTCGACGCGAATGGTCCCTGGCATTTCGCGCCATGGGAGCCGCTGCGCCTACCGGAAGAAATCTCGGGTGGCGGTGGCACCGACTTCCGGCCGATTTTCGACTGGGTTCGGCACGAACACCTCAGCCCCGACTTGCTGGTTTATTTCACCGATGCGCAAGGCCATTTCCCGGAACGCGAACCCCCTTACCCGGTACTTTGGCTGGTCAAGGGAAAGTTTGCTGTGCCATTCGGGATTCGCATCCAACTGAATTGAGCAAAACCGGATGCTATTGTCCTGTTTATATTCAAATATCCCCATGGACAGAGGAATGCGGGAAGTGTCATGATGCGCGCCGCTGCATCCTATGAACGGTCGTCCGGTAGCTCAAAAGTATCAGACGATTGTGTGTGTCTTTTGCGGTGTTAATGGCGTTAGCATTATTTACCGTCGAATAGTAGTTCAGCCATCCCGGCCGGCATTACGCAAGACGGTATGGTGTGCAACCTTGCAGTAATTCTTTCAGGAGACAAATGCATATGAACATTCTGCGCAGGAACGTATTGAAAGGTGCCGGTGCCGCCGGTGCCGTGAGCGTGGCTGTCGCCGCGGGCCTGATGAAGCCGACGGCTGCTTTCGCCGGCTGGAACAAGGCGGGTTTCGAGTCCAAGGACTTGGGTGGCGCGATAGGCGCCATCGGCGGTGGTTCCGCCGCTGCTTCCGGTGACATCAGCGTGAAAGCCCCTGACATCGCTGAAAACGGCGCAGTCGTGCCGGTCGAAATCACTTCCCACATCGCGGGCACGGATTCCATCGCCATCATCGGCGAGAAGAACGCCATGCCCCTGATTGCCGTGTTCAACCTCAGCAATGGCGCGCAAGGCTTCATCTCCACCCGCATCAAAATGGGTTCCACTTCCAACGTGATTGCTCTGGTCAAGGCCGGGGGCAAGGCCTACAAAGCCCACAAGGAAGTCAAGGTCACCATCGGCGGTTGCGGCGGTTGATCGGCTGAGTCTGGAACGACATACCTTATATGAACAGGAGAAACGCAAATGGCTGAACCGATGAAGATTCGTGCTTCCATGAAGGGCGACACCGCCGACGTGAAGTGCCTGATGAACCACCCGATGGAAACTGGCTTGCGCAAGGACGCCAAGAGCGGCGGCCTGGTGCCCGCGCACCACATCACCAACGTTACCGCCACCGTCAACGGCAAGACCGTTCTCGATGCCGAGTGGGGCGGCGGCGTTTCCAAGAACCCTTACCTGGCGTTCAAGGTCAAGGGCGCCAACAAGGGCGACAAGGTCATGATTAAGTGGGCCGATAACAAGGGCGACCACAACTCCGCCGAAGCTAGCATCGGCTGATCGACGTCGTTACCCATTGAGCGGGCCGGCATTTTGCCGGCCCGTTTTTTTAAGCGCTGTTCGCGGGTCCGGCGCTACCTGTAAAGCCGCTTCCGTGACCTCTGCCATTGGACAATTCGGGTTCATTCGAGGATGTTCCTACGGCCAGGTTCATTTCAACGGAAAATCCGAACAGAACCCCTTATTAACGCTCATTTCATCAGGCTCTCCCGTTCCATCAGGAGATAGGTGTTGTAGGCATTGCGCCGATGCGCTTCAAGAAATGCCGGCATCTTTTCGTACATCGACCAGTCGGTTTTTTCATAGGCTTCCTCGAACGGAATCATCTCCTCCACCGCACGTCCCATCTGCTCGCGCAGGTACTTGAGGTAATCGCGCGTCAGGGTGAGGTCGGCCAGGGGCTCGTCGGAGGCGGCGCCATGGCCGGGAACGAGGAACTTGGGTTGCAGCGCGATCAATTTATCCAGCGCGTTCAGCCAGAGGCGGGAGTCGGCATCGCCGATGAAGGGAACGCGGCCTTTGAAGACAAGGTCGCCGGCAAACAGCACGCCATCTTCTTCCACGAACATCACCAGATCCTCCGGCGAATGCGCCGGGCCGACATGGCGAATCCGGAAATGCAGGCCACCCAGAGCGAAATCAGTATCGCCGGAAAGCCAGAGGTCAGGCGCCGGGAAGCGCTGCGTCTGGTCATTGATCCAGCGGCCCAGCAATGCCTTCCGCTGCTCCAGGCGCAAGCGCCAGTCCTCGGAGCCAACCATCTGCCGGCCACCTTCGTTCGCCCAGATTTCCGCGCCCGCGTCCTTGAACACCTGAATGCCGTAGTAGTGATCCGCGTGATAGTGGCTGACGATGACGCGCTTGATCGGCGCCATAGTCACTTCGCGGATGCGCTGAAGCATTTCCCAGGCCAGGGAAGGCGAACCCAGGGTATCGAACACCACCACGCCTTCTTCGGTGACCACAAAGCCCGCATTCGACATGAAGCCCTGGTTTTGCGTGCTGGCGGCACCGGACAGGCCGGGGATGTAGTAACTGTGTTCGGCCACCTGCTCGGCGCGAACCTTGACCGAGACGGGCGGGTAAGGTGCCGCCGCCGCCTGAATGGAGAACAACAGGAAGATCAAGGCGAGCAAGGTACGCATGGCGGTCTCCTGGAACAAGGGAAGTCGATTATCCTGGAAACGGCCGTTGACCGCACACTCAGGCGCGTTCAACTGCCGTTTTCAGGATTATAGGGAGGCGTGTCGCGGGCCGGATGGTGTATCTTCAGACGCTCCAAGCTCCAAGTTCGCGCCGTGAATTACAAGAAGTTTCTGCCTTTCCTGCTGGCCTTCGTGCTTCCCATCATTGCCATCTATGCCTGGTGGGGCGGGTTCTCTTCTGTCGATATCAAGGAAGGTGTGCGCGGCCCTTATACCTATGCCTATCTGGAACACCGCGGTGATTACTCCAAACTGCCAGAACTGGCTGAGGAAGCACGCGGTCTGCTGAAAGACAGCAAGGTGGCGTATGGCCTGCCGATCACCGTGCTGTACTCCAACCCGGATCTGGTTGATGTCGGCAAGCGTCGCTCACGCACCGGATATCTGGTCGGAGTCGGCGTCACGGTGCGCGCACCGCTCCAGATCGACCGCCTGCCGGCACGCCCGGTACTGATTGCTACAGTGCGCGCTGGCCCCCTGCTGGCCCCTAGCCGCGCCTATCCCGCGCTGGATCGTTACCGCCAAGCACGGGGTGGTGGCATCCTGATGCCCACCGTGGAAATTTTTGAGCCCTCCGGTACATTGCTACGCATGGGCGTGCTCACCGTTGAGATGCCGCGTCCATGAGCTTGTCCGCCGCCCTGGCCGCGCTGATCTGGTCCCACTTCCATCCGCACAAATCTCTGTATCCGGAGCATCTCGCAAAGCAATGGCACATCTGGCTGCTGGAAAACTTCAATGCCGGCCATCGCCGCCAGGGCATTCTCGCCTGGGGAGCGGGGGTGTTGCCGCCGGCCTTGGGTCTGGCATTCCTAACCGGCTTGCTGGGCGATGCCCTGACCGTGCTGGGTTGGGCCTTCGAGGTGCTAGTGTTGTATTTCTGTCTGGGATTTCGCGAGGTTTCTTTTCATGCCTCAAGCGTCTCACGCGCCCTGTTCGAAGATGACCTGACGCGCGCGCGCGGGGCGCTGCAAGGTTGGCGCCCTGGCACGCCGCCCGTGAGTGATCGCGACGGAATCTCGCGAATCACCATCGAGGAGACCTTGAAGGCATCGCTCACCACGCTGTTTGGCGTCCTGTTCTGGTATTTCCTGCTTGGCGTGGCGGGTGCCGTGGTCTATCGACTGGCGCTCCTGTGCCGTGACTTATGGCATGGGGCAGCCGAGTTCGGCAGCTTCGCCCTGCGTGCCAGCCATATCCTCGACTGGTTGCCGGCGCGCGCCGCCGCGTTCAGTTTCGCCATCGTCGGCAACTTCCAGGATGCGCTGGAAAGTTGGCGTGGCCAGGCCCATGCCTGGGGCGACGAAAATGAAGGTGTTCTGCTTGCCGCGGGTGCCGGGGCGCTTGGTGTGCAACTGGGCGGCACCCTCGTCGTATCCGGCGGTGAATTGCTGCGTCCGACTGTGGGCACCGAAGAACCCGCCGGCCCCGACAGCATCGAAGGCGCCATCGCCCTGGCTTGGCGAGCCGCCATGCTCTGGCTGGCGGTCGCGGGATTGCTCTGGCTGGGGAGCCTGTAGGAGCGGACCGAGTCCGCGCCTACTTGCCCTGCTCGACAAACCGGATGGCGGTGCTCAATCTGCCTTCGAACCAGGTGTCATAGCCCACTTCATCATGGCTGATCCGGAGGTTGAAGCCGGGCTGGGCGGTGGGTGACAAGGAATCGAAGCGCAGGCCACTGTTGCCCAGGCTGACCGTCATCGTTACCCGCATTGGGTAGTAGCCATCGAGAAAGCGACGCATATACGGGCCGTTGCGCAACACGTAGGCATTGGGGCCATCACTCAGCAGGGCTAGCGATTCGGCTTCAATACAGATCAGGGCGGCGGGTTTGATGTTTTCCATCTGCACGCTGTGTCCATTCACCCAGGTGCGTTCGATGTTTTCCGTTCGGGTGATGCGCAGCGCGCGGATGCGATCCTCGCCGTAGACAATCTGGGAACTCGGTACCGGGTCGAGGTACTGATGGCACTGTTCCAGCTTGACCCAGCCGCTGGCGAGACTATCCGGGGTGAGCGTGATGCGATTCTGGTGATGATGCACCGGGCTATCCGGCGCGTTGGCCAGGAAGCGCAGGTCGCCATCGTTGACTTCGGAGATATTTTTGAAGAAGCGTTCTTCTTCACTCGGCGCCGCCTGCCCGAACAACGGCAACAGAGTGAGCAGAAATACGGCTTTACTGGATCGACAGGGCAGGCAATACACGGCGAGCCCCGTTGAAGCGCGTCGCCCAGTATTTTTGGTCGATGCGTGAGACCGTTACCTGTTTTGTGTGCGAACTGCTGGCATGAACAAATTCGCCATTGCCAGCGTAGATGCCAACATGGGAATTGGCGCGCTTGCGGGTGTTGAAGAACACCAGGTCACCGGGCTCGAGTTCCGCTTTGGTCACCGCATACCCTTCGTGGCTCATGTCTTTGGCGCTGCGCGGCAGACTGATGTCGGCGGATTCCTTGTAGACATGCTTGACGAAGCCGCTGCAATCCAGGCCTTTCTTGGGGTTGTTGCCGCCGAACTTGTAGGGGGTGCCGAGCATACTGAGGGCCTTGAGCAGGGGTTGTGCCTTGGCCGTAACGCTTTCGGAAAAAGTTTCTTCTGCCCGGAGGGGGAAACTAGCCGCGAGCGCGGCGAGGAGAAGCAAGAGAATCGGCAGGATGCGCATAGGGCGGCTGTCGGAAAATCTGACAAAAAAGTTGCGCGATTAGGCCATTAAAGCGCTAGTTTTGTCTACTATCTCGCGTCAATTCATGACAATGCACATTAATGAGAATTTATATGTATTTGATAAATAGGGAAAAACATGCTGCGTGAAACCTTGTCTATGGTGCGGGACTTGCCGCGCCTGCACGAGATCACGTCAGTACTCATTCATTATGGATGGGGCGATATCGTTCGTGTCATGGGCCTGGCGCGCATTCTGGAGCGGGCCGGGCGCCTGTTGCGCTGGCAGACCAGCGACGAAATCAGTGAGCTTGACCTGCCGGTGCGAATCCGCCTGGCGCTTACCGACCTGGGACCGACCTTCGTCAAACTGGGCCAGGTGCTGGCGACCCGGGTGGACGTGTTCCCGCCGGCCTGGATCACGGAATTCGAATGTTTGCATAGCCACGTCCCGGCGGTGCCTTTCGAACAGTTACGGCCACGACTGGAAGCGCTTTGGGGCAAACCCGTGGAGGAAGTATTCGCCGCTTTCGAGACTGAAGCCTTCGCCGCCGCGTCCATCGCTCAGGTGCATCGCGCCACCCTGCATGACGGCACCCGCGTGGTGGCGAAGGTGCGGCGGCCCAATATCGAGGCGAAGATCGAAGCGGATCTGAGGTTGCTGGTGCATCTGGCCAAGTTGCTGGAACTCGAAGTCAGTGAGGCGCGTCGTTACCACCCGGTGCAGATCGTCGGCCAACTGCGTCGTTCCTTGCTGCGCGAGCTGGACCTGATCAAGGAAGCGCGCAACCTCGACACCTTCGGCCAGCGTTTCGCGGGCGATACGACGGTGCACATTCCGAAGGTGTTCTGGGAATACTGCGGTGTCGACGTGAATGTCCAAGAGGAGTTGGTGGGCATTCCCGGCAACGATTTTGCCCGTGCCCGCGCCGAGGGCTACGACCTGCCGCTGCTGGCCGCGCGCGGCGCCGACGCCGTGCTCAAGATGATCCTGCTCGACGGCTATTTCCACGCCGACCCGCATCCGGGCAACGTCATCTACCAGCCCGGCAATGTAGTGGGGATCATGGATTTCGGCATGGTCGGGCGGGTCACCGATGCGCGCCGCGAACAACTCATCGACTTTCTGGAAGCGGTTATCCACAAGGACGAGATGGGCATGCTCAATGTGCTCAGTATCTGGTCCGGCGACGCCGAGATCGACGAATCGCGTTTGAGTTATGACCTTTCCGAATTTGTCTTCGGCTACGACAACCTGGCGTTGAAAGACATCCAGGTGGGGCCGCTGCTGGCCGATATCACCGCCGTCATGCGCGAGAATAACCTGGCGTTGCCGCCCGACCTCACCTTGTTGTTCAAGGCGCTGATCACCCTGGAAGGCCTGGGCTACCAACTGGACCCGGATTTCCACATGGTTGATCACCTCACCCCTTTCGTGCAGAGGGTGCTGGAGGCGCGCTATGCGCCGCAGGCATTGGCCAAGCGGGCGCGTCGAGGGTTGAAGGAAATGGCTGACGTGGTGTTCGGCCTGCCACGCGATGTGGCACGCCTGTTCCGCCAGGCACGGCGCGGGCGCCTGCGCATCGACCTCGATCTGAAACGCCTCGATCACTTCGGTCTCCAGCTCAACCAGGCCGCCAACCGTCTGACCATGGGCGTGCTCACCGCCTCGCTGGTGGTCGGCTCCAGCATCATCATGACCGTGCAAGGCGGCCCCAAACTGTTCGGTCTGCCTGTGTTTGGCCTGCTCGGCTTTATCGTCGCTTTTTTCAACAGCATCTGGATCATTTTGTCGATCTGGCGCTCGGGCAGGGACTGACGTTGTTGTTTGCTACTCATCCTGAAGTTTCCGGCCGCCACGCCGTTATGTTGGTTACAATTTTTTCCCGAGGGGTGAGAAATGAAACGTTCCATTGGGTTGGCTGTGGCTTTGTGTTTTTTGACCAGTTTTGTCACCGCCTTTCCTTCTGTCGCGGCGGACCCGCCGCCCATGAGCGATGCCGAGAAAGAAAAAATCCGTGCCATCGTCAAGGAAGTTATCCGCGAATACGCCGCGACGCTAAATGAGAAACAAGGCCACGGCGGCGCCAACGACATCGTCAGTGAAATCCGCCAGGCCAACCGCAATTTCATGCGCACGCACGGCCCCGGCTACTTCAAAACGTTTCTCGACGCCCAACAACCACGCGCGACGGTGGTTACCTGTTCCGATTCCCGCATCCATACCCACGCGCTGGACGCGACGCCGGACGGCGATCTGTTCATGGTGCGCAATATTGGCAACCAGATCGCCACCGCGGAAGGTTCCGTTGAATACGGCGTGCACCATCTTCATACTCCGCTGCTGCTCATCGTTGGCCATGTCGCCTGCGGCGCCATCAAGGCCGCCGCCAATGATTATTCGCAAGAGACCAGCCCGCTCCGGCGCGAGCTGGATAGCCTCCAGATTCCCAAGGGTGACCCCGGCTTGAACAGCGTCAAACTGAATGTAAACAACCAGGTTCGCCTGGGGCTGAGCAAGTTCGAGAACGAAGTGATGAGCGGTCATCTCACGGTGGTAGGGGCGGTCTATGACTTCAGGAACGAGATGCGGCAGGGCCAGGGCAAGCTCAACATCATCAACGTGAACGGCGAGACCAATCCCGCGAAAATGGCTGGCATGGCGTTGCTGAAAGAGGCCCCGGCGCACCCGCCGATGGCCGCCGTGCACCGCCCGGCGGCGAAAAAAGCGCCGCCCACAGAAGCTCAATCGGGGGAAAATTCCGCTCCCGCCGACGAGCACCAGAAACCCGCGAAGAAGCCCTCAACGCATTAACGACCACTCCACTCGAAAGGACAGCAACAACATGGAACGTATCTACAACTTCAGCGCCGGCCCAGCCGTTTTGCCCCGTGAAGTCCTGGAACAGGCTCGCGACGAACTCGTGAACTGGCAAGGCTGTGGCATGTCGGTCATGGAAATGTCGCATCGCGGCAAGGAGTACATGGGCATCCAGGCCGAGGCCGAGGCCGACCTGCGCGAGCTAATGGCCATTCCCGCCAACTACAAGGTACTGTTCCTGCAAGGCGGCGCATCCAGCCAGTTCGCGATGGTTCCCATGAACCTCCTACGCGGCAAAGCTTCGGCCGATTACCTTAACACGGGGGTGTGGTCCAAGAAGGCCATCAAGGAAGCCAAGAATTTTGGCGCCGTCAAGGTGGTGGCCAGTTCCGAGGACAAGAGCTTCTCCTACGTGCCCACCCAGGATGCCTGGAAGCTCGACTCGAATGCCGCCTATCTGCATATCACCCCGAATGAAACCATTGGCGGCGTGGAGATGTTCTGGGTTCCGGAAACTGGCGAGGTGCCGCTGGTGGCCGACATGTCCTCCACTATTCTGTCGCGGCCCATGGATGTTTCAAAGTACGGTTTGATCTATGCCGGGGCGCAGAAAAACATCGGCCCGGCCGGCTTGACGCTGGTGATCGTGCGCGACGACCTGATCGGCCAACCGATCGCCGGCACGCCGACCATGTTCGACTACAAGACCCACGGCGATAACGATTCCATGTACAACACCCCGCCCACCTACGCCATCTACATCGCCGGCCTGGTGTTCAAGCTGCTGAAGGCGAAGGGCGGACTGGGCGCGATGGAGCGGACCAACCGCCAGAAGGCCGCGCTGCTGTACGACTACCTGGATTCCACCCACTTCTATCACTCGCCGGTGGCCCGCGAAAACCGCTCCCTCATGAACGTCCCCTTCACCCTGAAAGACGCGGCACTGGATGAGGACTTCCTCAAGGCCGCCAAGTCGCGCGGCCTGGTGCAGTTGAAGGGCCACCGTTCCGTGGGCGGCATGCGCGCTTCCATCTACAACGCCATGCCGGTGGAAGGGGTGAGAGCGTTGGTGGACATCATGAAGGAATTCGAGAAAGCGCGCGGCTGATCGGCCGCAAGGAGAACGGGTATGGCTGCCAGAATCGTTTCGGATCCGGCCGTGATGATGGGTAAACCGGTTATTCAGGGAACCCGCGTGACTGTCGAAGGCATTCTCGAACGACTGGCGGCGGGAGAGAGCGAAGCTCAGGTGCTTAGCGCGCTTCCGCGCCGTAACCATGACGATATCCTGGCCGCGATCGAGTTCGCTGCGCGTTTCATGCGTGCCGATGTGATCTACCCGGTCGACCAGCGAGCAGCATGAAATTTGTTGCCGACGAAAGTGTCGACGCGGGCATCGTTCGGGCATTGAGACTGGCGGGGCACGAAGTGCTGTCCATCGCGGAGATGGCGACAAGACTGCCGGATTCCGGGGTATTGGCCTTGGCGATCGATCACCAGGTTCCGTTGATTACTGCGGACAAGGACTTTGGAGAACTCGTGTTCAAGACTGCACATGGTGCATGCCGGGGTTCTTCTGGTCCGCCTATATGGCCTGCGGGAAACAGCCAAAGCAGTACTGGCCACCTCGCAAATCCAGAGGCATGGATTGGAGTTGCCCGGTTCATTTTCTGTATTGACTCCAGATGCCCTGCTCATCCGTCCCAAACTTCCGTCTTGAACGAGATTTGAAATCATGGCCAGACCCCAGAAAATTCTCACCCTCAACGCCATTTCCAGGAAGGGGCTCGCACGCCTGCCACAGCGCTATGTGGTGGGCAACGACATCGCGGCCCCGGATGCCATTCTGGTGCGCTCGCAAGTCATGCATGAAATGCCGATTCTTGAATCGGTTTTGGCCATCGGCCGCGCCGGGGCCGGCACCAACAATATCCCGGTGAAGGCGATGAGCGCGCGCGGGGTGGTGGTGTTCAATGCGCCTGGGGCCAACGCCAACGCGGTGAAGGAAATGGTCATCGCCGGCATGTTGATGGGCGCGCGCAACCTGTTGCCGGCACTGAACTTCGTGGCGGGCCTGCGCGGCGATGATGAATCCCTGCATAAGCAAGTCGAAGCCGGCAAGAAAACCTTCGTCGGCCATGAATTGCAGGGCCGAACGATCGGTGTCATCGGCCTCGGCGCCATCGGCTCGCTGGTCGCGGATGCCGCCATCCGCCTGGGGATGCAGGTCATCGGCTTTGACCCGGAAATCACCGTGGACGCGGCCTGGCGCCTGCCCGCCCAGGTAAGGAAAGCGGCCTCGGTGGATGAACTGGTCAAGCATTCCGATTTCATTAGCCTGCACACCCCGCTGGTGCCCACTACCCGCGACCTGATCAATGCCGACCGGGTCAAGTTGATGCGGAAGGGGTGCGTGCTGCTCAACTTCGCGCGCGACGGCATCGTCAACGAGGAAGCCGTGCTGGCCGGCCTCAACGACAACAAGATGCAGGCATATGTGTGCGACTTCCCGAGCAACCTGTTGCGCCAGCACCCGCGTTTCGCCGCCCTGCCGCACCTGGGCGCCTCCACCGAGGAAGCGGAGGAGAACTGCGCCATCATGGTGGCCGAACAGATTTCCGACTACCTGGATAACGGCAACATTCTCAATTCGGTGAACTTCCCCAACCTGTCCATGCCGCGCGAATCCGGCTTTCGCCTGGCCATCGCCAACGCCAACGTGCCCAACATGCTGGGGCAGATCTCCACCACGCTGGCCGCCGCCGCGCTGAACATCCACAACATGGTGAACAAGTCCAAGGGCGACATGGCCTTCACCCTGGTGGATGTGGACAGCGCGCCGACCGCATCCGCCATCGCCCAGCTTGCCGCGATCGCGGGGGTACTGCGGGTGCGCTACTTGCCCGCCGCGCCCACCGAGTAAACCTACCGCAGCCACGACATGAACCAGCAACTCACCCGCCTGCGCAATCTTATCGACCGCATTGACGAAGACTTGTTACGACTGCTCAATGAACGAGCACGCCTGGCACAGGACATTGGCCATCTCAAGAACGGTTCCATTTATCGCGCCGAGCGAGAAGCCCAGGTGGTGCGCCGCCTACAGGCCGCGAATAGTGGCCCGCTGTCGCCGGAGTCGATTTCCGTGTTGTTCAAGGAAATCATGTCCGCTTGCCGCGCGCTTGAGCAGCCGCTGACTGTGGCTTATCTGGGGCCGCAGGGCACTTTTTCGGAAGCGGCGGCGGTGAAGCATTTCGGCCATGCCGTGCATGGGCTGCCCTGTGCCGACATCGACGAGGCGTTCCGCGCCGTCGAACGCGGTGAAGCCACGTTCGGCGTGGCGCCGGTGGAAAATTCCAGCGAAGGCGCGGTCAACCGCACCCTGGATCTACTCCTGAGCAGCCCGCTGCGCATCTGCGGCGAGGTGAAGTTGCGCATCCGCCAGCATCTGATGCGCAAGGTCGATGATTTGAACGGCATCGAAGTGGTCTATTCCCACGCGCAATCCCTGGGCCAGTGCCACGAGTGGCTGGGGCAACACCTGTATGGGGTCAAGACCATCCGCGTCACCAGCAATGCGGAGGCGGCGCGCATGGCGGCGGAAAACCCCGCCACGGCGGCGATCGCCGGCAAGCTGGCGGCGGAACACTACGACTTGAAAATCGTCGCCCGCGACATCGAGGACGAACCCAACAACAGCACGCGTTTTCTGGTGCTGGGCCATTCGGATGCCGCCCCTTCCGGGCGCGACAAGACCTCGCTGGTGTTGTCCGCCAAGAATCGTCCCGGCTCCCTGCTGGGGTTGCTCGCCCCCCTGGCCGACCACAACATCGGCCTGTCCAAACTGGAATCGCGCCCCGCCCGCACCGGCTCCTGGGACTATGTCTTCTATATGGACATCGACGGCCATCGCAATGACGCCAACATCCAGAATGCCCTGCATGCCGTGGAAGAACACTGCACTTTCCTCAAGGTGCTCGGTTCTTACCCGGTTGCCGTCTGATTGCCCGGACCCTGTTCATGCCGCTTTGCGACCTCGCCCCCCCCCATATCCGCGCCATCGCGCCGTATCAGCCGGGCAAACCGATCTCCGAGCTGGCCCGCGAAATGGGCCTGCGTGATGCCGACATCGTTAAACTCGCTTCCAACGAAAACCCGCTTGGGCCGAGCCCCAAGGCGCGCGCGGCCATCGCCGCAGGTCTCGACGAGGTGGCGCGGTATCCCGACGGCAATGGCTTCGCGCTGAAATCCACGCTCGCCAGCAAACTCGGCGTGAACATTGCCGGCGTCATCCTTGGCAACGGCTCCAACGACGTGCTGGAACTGGCGGCGCGCGCGCTGCTGGGGCCGGGCACTTCGGCGGTCTATTCCGAACACGCCTTCGCGGTCTATCCGCTCGCCACCCAAGCGGTCGGGGCCACCGGCATCGAGGTGCCGGCGTGCGCCTGGGGCCACGACCTCGCCGCCATGCGCGCCGCCATCCGCGGCAACACCCGCGTGGTGTTCATCGCCAACCCCAACAACCCGACGGGTACGTTATTGAGCGCCGGGGAATTGCACGAATTTTTGCAGTCGGTGCCGCCCACCGTCGCCGTGGTACTCGACGAAGCCTACGGCGAATTCCTGGATGCCCGGCTACGCGCGCCCTCGGTTTCGTGGCTGTCCGAGTTCCCTAATCTCATCCTCACCCGCACCTTCTCCAAGGCTTACGGCCTGGCCGGCCTGCGTGTGGGTTACGCCCTGGCGCACCCGGACGTCGCCGATCTGCTCAACCGCCTGCGGCAACCATTCAACGTCAACAGCTTAGGCCTGGCGGCGGCCGCGGCCGCGCTCGACGATAGCGAATTTCTTGCCCGCGCCAAGGCCGTCAACGATGCGGGAATGGCGCAGCTTCTGGAAGGCTGCGAGCGCCTCGGCCTGGGGCATATCCCCTCCCATGGCAATTTCGTCTGCATCGAAGTGGGAGGGCACGCAACTGAGCGCGAAAATAAGGACGCCAGCGTCGCCACGCGGGTGTATCAAGCCTTGTTGCGCAAAGGCGTTATCGTCCGCCCGGTAGCCAATTACGGCCTGCCCGCCTTCCTGCGCGTGAGCATCGGCTTGCCCGATGAGAACGCGCGCTTTCTGGACGCGCTGGGCGAAATCCAGGAGCAAGCATGACCAAGATCAAACATCTGGTTGTCATCGGTACCGGCCTGATCGGTGGCTCCTTTGCCCTGGCCTTGAAACGCCAGGGACGGGTCGAGCGGGTCACCGGGGTCGGCCGCAGCCGCGCCAATCTCGAACAGGCGCTGAAACTGGGCATCATCGACGCCATTGGCGAGCACGCCGCCGCCGCGGTCAAAGACGCCGATCTGGTGCTCGCCGCGATACCGGTCAGCGCCATGCCGGCCCTGTTCCGCGAGCTGGCCGAGACGCTGCCGGCCGGCGCGCTCTTGACGGACGCCGGCAGCACCAAGCGGGATGTGATCGCCGCCGCGCGCGCCGCCCTGGGCGGCAAGATCGGCCAGTTCATTCCCGGCCACCCCATCGCCGGCGCGGAAAGCAACGGCGCCGGCGCCGCGCGTGCCCATCTGTTCAAAGACAAGCCGGTCATCCTCACGCCCCAGCCGGAAAACCGGGCCGAAGATGTCGATCGGATCGAATCCCTGTGGGCCGCCTGCGGTGCTCATGTCGCATGCATGAATGAAGCCGACCACGACCGCGTCTTCGCGGCCGTCAGCCATCTGCCGCACCTGGCCGCCTTCGCGCTGATGGAAGAACTGGCCGAGCGCCAGGATGCCGACACTTTTTTCCGCTTTGCCGGCAGCGGCTTCCGCGATTTCACTCGCATCGCCGGCAGCCACCCGGAAATGTGGCGTGACATCGCCCTGGCTAACCGCGACGCCTTGCTCGGCGAACTGGATGCCTACATCGACAAACTGGAAGCCATCCGTGGCCTGATCGAAGCGCGCGACGGACAGGCTCTGGAAGCCCTTTTCGCGCGCGCCCGCCAGGCTCGGCATAACTGGATCAAGGGAAAACACACATGAACGACTATGTCGACCTGCCGGCTTCCTCCGGCACCCGTGGCACGGTGCGCCTGCCCGGCTCGAAAAGTATTTCCAACCGCATCCTTCTGCTCTCCGCCCTGGCCTCCGGGCAAACCCGGGTCAAGGGCCTGCTCGATTCCGACGACACCCGCGTCATGCTCGACGCCCTGCGCCGCCTGGGCGTGAACTGGCGGCGCCTTGAAGGCGACGACTATCAGGTGGACGGGGTAGGGGGCCGCTTCCCGGTGAAATACGCCAACCTGTTCCTCGGCAACGCCGGGACCGCCTTCCGCTCACTCACCGCCGCCTGTGCCATGAGCGGCGGCGATTACACCCTTTCCGGCGTGGCGCGCATGCACGAACGCCCCATCGGCGACCTGGTCGATGCGTTGCGCCAGGCCGGCGCCCAGATCGACTACACGGAAAACGACGGCTTCCCTCCGCTGCATATCACCCCCCCGGAAAGCGGTGCCAGCGAGATCACCGTCAAAGGCAACGTCTCCAGCCAGTACCTCACTGGATTGTTGCTTTCCGCGCCCCTGCTCGGCCGCGAGGCCACAGTCGTGGTGGAAGGCGAGCTGATCTCCAAGCCCTACGTCGAGATCACCCTCAACCTGATGCGGCGCTACGGCGTCGAAGTGACACGCGAAGGCGGGCAACGCTTCACCGTGCCTGCCGCCACCTACCAGAGCCCCGGTGAAATCGAAGTGGAGGGCGACGCCTCCTCGGCCTCCTATTTCCTCGCTGCCGGCGCCATCGGCCATGGCCCGGTGCGGGTCGAAGGCGTCGGCCGCGACAGCATCCAGGGCGATGTCCGCTTCGCCGAGGCCCTGGCGCGCATGGGCGCGGAAGTGGGGTTTGGCCGAAATAACGCAACCTCGTGGATCGAATGCCGCCTTGGCTGCGCCGACCGCCTCCACGCCATCGACCTCGACTGCAACCCCATCCCCGACGCCGCCATGACCCTGGCCATCCTCGCCCTTTTCGCCAATGGCACCACCACGCTGCGCAACATTGCCTCCTGGCGGGTCAAGGAAACCGACCGCATCGCCGCCATGGCCACCGAGTTGCGCAAACTCGGCGCCACGGTGGAGGAGGGCGCCGACTTCATCCGGGTCACGCCGCCGGCCAAACTGACGGCCAACGCGGTCATCGACACCTACGACGACCACCGCATGGCCATGTGCTTCTCGCTGGTCAGCCTGGGCGGCGTGCCGGTGCGGATCAACAACCCGAAATGCACCGCCAAGACCTTTCCGAGCTATTGGGACGTGTTCAAATCCATCACCCAATAACGCGATGTCCCTGCATCCCGACTTTCCGTCTTCGCCTTATGCCGAGCTGTTGCCGGACCAGCGCTGGTTCCCGGCGGCAGAAGA
>Ga0100383_1001096_pt1 | contig 18848 bp, 19 predicted proteins | sample CryGeymeta201507_FD_81565 | JGI IMG/M metagenome (GOLD analysis project Ga0100383, IMG submission 81565) | Groundwater microbial communities from Crystal Geyser aquifers in Utah, USA - Crystal Geyser metaG 2015-07 | ecosystem: Environmental > Aquatic > Deep subsurface > Groundwater | place: USA...
CATCAGCCGGGCCTTCTTTTCGATCGCACGGCCGCCACCGAGAATGGCGACATAGGCCATGGTTCAGGCTCCCTCGATGTGGGTTGTGCGGGGCAGGACGGCGATCCGGGTCTGATCGGCCAGCACCAGGTCCGCCCCCATCGGGAAATCGGCGCACCAGCGCGCGCGCGCCTCCAGCCAGTCGGGCGCGAGGCCGCCGGGCGCCAGACATGCTTGCGACGCGATGCCGGGGCCGGTCAGTGTCAGCGGTGCGCCATCGGTCAGGCTGTCCACCATGACCACGATCAAGGCCCCGCCCTCGGGCGCATCCAGCGTGCCAAGCCGCGGGGTGAAGCGGGGGGCATCAGCGCCGCGGGCGAGGATGAATCCCGCCTGCTCCACCGGCGCCGTGCGCACATCGAGAAAGGCGCGGTCGCTGTCCGACAGCGCGCCGGTCGGATCGGCCAGCGTCTGCGTGTTGTCGCAGAAGGTCGCCAGCGCGGCCAGCGCGGCGGGGCGGTCGTCCAGCAGATCGGTCAGGTCGGCGATCCGGCCCGGACGCGCCGCGACGTCCAGAATCCGGCGGAACAGCGCCTGATGCGTCTCGGGGCGCCAGAGGCGGGGCAATTCAAGCACGCTCATGCGTCATCCTCCGACAGAAGCTGGAAATCGACCCTTGTGCGGTCAAGCGCCAGCGCGCGCTGTGCCCGGATCTCTGCCTGCACCGCCATGCCTTCCGCGATCAGCGCCTCTATTTCCGGCGCCTCGGGCAGCTCGGCGCTAAGCGCCGCGTCGAGGATGGCGAGCCGCGTGACCAGCGCCAGATCGCCACTCATCAGCGCCGCGCCGCCCTCGGCCGCGCCCTCGGGGGCTGTCAGGCGGAGATGAACCCGCGCCATCGGGATCTCGCCCAGATGAAACAGACTGCCCGTCACCGACTCCCGCATCTGCATCAGCATCAGCCCTTCGCGCGGCGGCGCCAGCGGCGCGATCGTGGCGCGACGCCGGATGCGGTCGGCCAGCGCGGCGACCGCATCGGCGTCGGCGGCGGCGAGCGCGCAGGCCCAGTGTTCCCGTTCGGGTCTCATGATCTGTTCCTCATCCGATCAGTCGGGCGCGGACGCGCGCCGAAATTTGGTCGAGCACAAAGACGGTGAGGAAGATCACCAGAAGGATCGTGCCGACATGGCCGTATTCAAAGAGGTCGTAGCGGCCCTTCAGCTCTTGTCCGATCCCCCCTGCGCCGACGAGGCCGATCACGGCGGCCATGCGCACGTTGCGGTCGAGGATGTAGAGCGTGTAGGCCACATATGCCGGGGCCACCTGCGGCAGCACGGCGGCGCGCAGCACGCGCAGCTTGCCCGCCCCCAGCGCCGTCAGCGCCTCCTGCGGCTTGCGGTCGGCGGATTCGATATCCTCGGCATAGAACTTGCCCAGAAACCCCGCGCCGTGCAGCCCCAGCGCGAGATAGCCGGCGATGGAGCCAAAGCCATAGCCCAGCACCAGAAACATCGCGATGATCAGCTCCGGCATCGAGCGCAGGAAGCTGACCAGAGAGCGCGACGCCGTATAAAGCGCGGGGTGCGGCGTATAGTTGCGCGCGCCGAGGATCGCCAGCGGGATCGACAGCAGGACAGCGATGATCGTCGCCCATATGGCGATCTCGAAGGTTTCAACCATCTTGTCGCCCACCTTGAGCAGATAGCCGAAGGGGTGGACGAGGTATTCCTTGCGCTCGACCACCGGCTCGGCCTGCAAGGTCGTCTGGTTCATCTCATAGCGCGTGGTCTCGATGGTTTCGATCCTGGTAAAGCGCGGCAGGGCGTCGCGGTCGAGACCGGGCAGCCGGGCGACCTCTTGCCGATCCTCGATCGCGAAGGGAAACAGCGCCCCGAACATCCGGCCCAAGCCACGGCCGACCTGGCTTTCCTCCTGCAAGCCCACCTGGGCCAGCGCCGCCTCGCCGGTCAGGCGCAGCATCTTGTCAATCTCGACGCGCTGCGCCGACCAGATCAGCGCAAGGCGATCAGCAGCACGGCCAGCGCGGCGCGCCAATCATAGGGCGCGGGCAGGTGCCAGTGTTCGGGGGGGGTAACGGGTGCGGCGGGGCTGGTTTCAAGGCGGGGATCACGCATAGGATCGCTCCCTTGCGACCGGGGCCTTCGGGGAAACAACGGCGGGGGTATTTTCGTACAGGGCGGCCTCGGCGGCGGCGTCGAAGCGGGCGGGCGGGCCGTCGAACATCACGCGGCCATGGCGCATCCCGACGATCCGGTCGCCAAATTCGCGGGCAAGGTCGGTCTGGTGCAGGCTGCACAGCACGGTGGCGCCGCGTTCGCGCGCCACATCGCGCAACAGCGTCAGGATTTCGCGGCTGATCGCGGGGTCAAGGCTGGCGACGGGTTCGTCGGCGAGGATCACCTCGGGATCGAGCAGCAGAGCGCGCGCGATGCCCACCCGTTGCTGCTGGCCACCCGAAAGTGCTGCGGCGCGGCGCGGCAGGTGGATCTCGTCCAGCCCGACCCGGTGCAGCACGGCGCAGGCGCGCGCCCGCAGATGGTCGGGATACCAGCCCAGATGCACGCGCCAGGCGGGCGCCTCGGCCACCGCGCCCGACAGCACGTTGGCGGCGACGCTGGCGCGCTCGACCAGATCGAAGGACTGATGCACCATCGCGACCCTGCGCCGGATGGCGCGCAGCGTGGCGCGCGACATCTCTGTCTCGCCCATGCGGATCGTGCCGCCGTCGAGGTCGGTCAGGCCGTTGACGCTGCGCAGAAGCGTGGTCTTGCCCGAGCCCGACCGGCCCAGCACCACGCAGAATTCCCCGTTCGGCACGTCGAAGCTGACGTCGTCGAGCGCGCGCACCCCGTCCGGAAACCGCCGGACAAGGGAAGTGAAGGAGAGGTGCGGCTGCACCCCTCCCCCAACCAGCGCAGGATTTGCGCGGGCCATCAGTTGGCCGCCTTGGCCAGGATCGCCGTGCGCAGATCGCCCGACACGCCCGACAGCACGACCAGCGCCGGCGCCATCATGTCCTCGGAAATCGAGGCATCGTAGCGGTCAACCTTGCCGCCGCCGTAGCCGCGGATCATGTCCGGGTTGACGCCGGGGGCCTCGTGCACCGTGTTGAAGGCGTTGCGCAGCGCCGCCTTCACCTCGGCCGACAGTTTGGTGGACATCGCCAGCGGCGGGTTCGGGATCGGGTCCGACTTGACGATCGCCATGAACTTCGTCGGGTCCAGCGCGCCCTGGTTCATCGCCTTCTCGAAGCTGTCGAACGAGGCGGCGGCGGCAGCGACCTGGCCTTCGGCCAGCGCCTTGAGGCTGTTGGCGTGGCTGCCGGTCATCCGGATCGCGCCCAGATCGTTCACCGGGTCGAGACCCGCGGTGACGATCATTGCCACCGGATAGACGAAGGACGAGGTCGAGTTGGCGTCGCCAAATGCGACATCCTTGCCCTTCAGGTCGGCCACAGTGGCGATGCCGCTGTCCTTGGCGGTGAAGATCCCCGAGAAATAGGTCGAGTTGCCATGATGCACATCCACCGCCAGCAATTCGGCGCAGCCGCGCTCTTTGGCGGGCAGGTAGGAGGCCGGGCCGAACCAGGCGATTTCCACCACGTCGCCGCAGATCGCCTCGATCACGTTGCCATAGGACTGGCCGACCTTGATGTCGAAATGCAGGCCGGTGGATTGCGTCACCGCGTCGAACAGCGGCTTGAAGTCCGCTTTGGTGCCGTCTTCGGTGCCGCCATCGGCGGGAACGAGCATCACGCGATAGGGATTTGCGGCCGTGCCATCGGCTTGTTGCGCGACGGCGCCGGTGATAGAGATGAATGTTGCGGCTGCAGCCGCAACGAAGGTCTTGAGAAGGGACATGGTTTCTTCCTCGGTTGGAGTTGATTGACTGGAGAGTCAGGGTTGCAGCCGCACCTCAGTCCGGCGGCGGGTCTTCCGTAGCCCAGCCAGGCTCGGCCACGGAAAGCTGGATGTGATCGCCACGGAACTGGCTGATCGCATATTCTTGCACCTTGCCGCATTCGCGGCAGGCGTTCACGCCCTTGACGCGCAACACCGGCTGGGTGCGTGGCATCCTCAGGGCGATCGCGTCCTCGGGCAGCGGCAGGCGCGTGGTGATCAGGCTCTCGACCCGGTCGAGCGTGACGCCCGCCGCCTCGCGCAGATGGCGCGTCAGTGATCCACCCTCGTAGGTTCGCGCCGCCTCTGCCGCAGCCCCTGTCAGAAAATGCAGCGTGACGGCGTAGGGAACGTCGCCGTCGCCGCGCAGGGTGCGCAGACGCAGGACGGGCGTGCCCTCAGCGACGCGCAGCCGCCGCGCGAACCCGCCCTCGGCGACGATCTCGGCCCGGTCGAGCAAGGTGACACGTGCCGTGCGACCCGACGCCGCCAGCCGCTCCGTAAAGCGCGTGTCGCGGCCGATCCCGTAGACCAGCCCCCGCGCCAGCACCCGCGTGCCGCGGCCATGCACCCGCTCGACCAGGCCTTCCGCGATCAATTCGTCGACGGCCCGGCGCAAGGTGTGCCGGTTGACGCCGAAACGCGCCGCCAGCTCCGGTTCGGCGGGCATCCAGTCGCTCTCGTCGAGCGACCGCTCGATCTCGCGACGCAGCGCGTCCGCTATCTGAGCCCAGACGGCAATTCCGGAATGTCTGACAAGCTGTGGCAACGGCCCCTCCGAATCTCGATGTAGAGACGTCTAGATGAGTTGCATGACGTGCTTATGACGGACGGCATTCTTCGCTGTCCCGCACGTCGGAGGGGCGGTCGATGGAGATCGCCGGCGCGTTCGAGCACCTGAATGCTGGCGACCGTTGTGTCGAGGGAGTTCCCACGCGGCATGGTTTCTCTTGCCGCGGAGACGATCCCCAGGACGAGGATGATAGTCGGCATCTTGACAGCGATGCATTCGGGGAGGCGGGGTTCAGTCGCCGTGAAGCGCCGGGCGACGGCCCATTGGTGGTGGATTTCCAGCATCGCAACGCCGACGAGGCGGATGATCGCATCGTTGTTGGCGAAGATACCGATATCCCCCGAATCGATATCAGGCCACATCGCAAGATTGACGTTCCCGATCAAGCCGCCGCCTCTGCGTCCAGAACACCAACCCGAGCAGCAGGAGAGCCGGCAGGAACAACAGTTCTTTTGGCGTCTGGTTGGCTGGTGTCAGGAGCGACGTGATCTCGACCGGATCGTCGCCGTAAAAATCAAAGCGCGCGAGCCGTTTCGAGACCGGCTTGCCCAGCATGGGTTCATCCAGGATCAGGCGTGTGCCGTCAGAGGCATAGAGCAGACCCAAGGTGTCAAGCCGCGTTCGTGCGTCGCCTTCGGCGATGTCCAGCACGATGGTCATCTCTCTCAGGTCACGCGCGGTGTAGCCAGGCCCGCGGATCACCGCGCGAAGTTGCGATCCTGCCGGGGCAGCGGCGATCACGGTTTCCAGTTCGGTCGCCTCGATCCGGTGAAAGGGCGGCTGCATCATGTCCATGAAAAAACCGGGCCGGAACAGGGTGAAGGCCACCAGCAGCAGCGCGACCGTTTCCCAGATCCGGTTCCGGGTGATCCAGAAACGCATCGTGGCCGCCGTGAACACCAGGATGCCGATCGTGGAAATCACGAAGACGAAAACGGCATGGACCGGGGTGACGTCGATCAGCAGAAGATCGGTGTTGAAGATAAAGACGAAGGGCAGCGCAGCCGTGCGCAGCGAATAGAAGGAGGCCATCAGGCCGGTTCGGATCGCATCGCCACCCGAGATCGCTGCGGCTGCAAAACTTGCCAGTCCTACAGGTGGCGTAACATCGGCCATGATCCCGAAGTAGAACACGAAAAGATGTACGGCAATCAGCGGCACGATCAGCCCGGACTGCGCCCCGAGTTCGACCACGACCGCGACAGTCAGCGACGACACCACGATATAGTTTGCCGTCGTGGGCAATCCCATGCCCAGGATCAGTGACAGGAGCGCCACGAGCACCAGCATAAGGATCAGGTTTCCGCCCGAGAGATACTCGACGAACTCCGCCAGCACCTGGCCAAAGCCGGTCAGGGAAACGGTGCCAACGATGATGCCCGCCGTCGCCGTGGCAAGGCCGATGCTGATCATGTTTCGCGCGCCAAGGATGAGACCTTCGATCAGGTCCATGCAGCCTTGCCAGACCCGGCCGGGCAGGTTGCCCTCGCCGCGAAACAGGGCCTTGAGCGGTTTTTGCGTCATGAGGATGAAGAAAAGCAGCGCGCTGGCCCAGAAGGCCGACAGGCCCGGCGATTTGCGTTCGATCATCAGGAAATAGACCAGCACCACGATGGGCAACAGGTAGTGCAGCCCCGCCTTGTAGATGCGCGATACATCCGGCAGGGCGATGGCTTCGGCGTTCGGATCGTCCGGCTCCAGATCAGGCACCCCCGCAGCGATGAAAGTCAGACCCAGATAGGCCACCGCCACCATCAGCGACAGGATCCAGGCCGCCCCGTCGGGCACCAGCGACGTCACCAGCATCACCGGATATTTTACCGCATAGCACAGCAGCGCGAACCCGGCGAAAAAAGCAAACATCCCGCCGACGGTCTTTGCCATCGACACCGATCTGGCGCCGATCGTCGGCATCCGGTTCTTCACCGCCTCGAGATGAACCATGTAAAGCAGCGCAATATAGGAGATGGTCGCCGGCAGGAAGGCGTGCCTGATAACCTCGACATAGGAGATGCCAACGTATTCCACCATCAGGAACGCGGCCGCCCCCATCACCGGGGGCATGATCTGACCGTTCACCGAGGACGCGACCTCAACCGCACCTGCCTTCTCGGCGGAAAACCCGACCCGTTTCATCAAGGGGATGGTGAACGTGCCGGTCGTGACGACATTTGCCACCGATGAGCCGGAAATAAGGCCCGTCGCCGCCGATCCGACCACGGCCGCCTTTGCCGGACCGCCGCGCAGATGCCCCAGGGCGCCGAAAGCCATCTTGATGAAGTAGTTCCCGGCGCCGGCCTTGTCGAGCAGGGCGCCGAACAGCACGAAAAGAAAGACGAATTTCGTCGAGACCCCGAGCGCGATGCCAAAGACGCCCTCAGGCGTGATCCACATGTGGGACATGGCCTTGCGAACGCTGGCCCCGGCCCAGCGGATCTGGTCGGGCACGAGGTCGGAGGCGCCAAAGAAGACATACAGCAGAAAGGCCACAGCAAGCGCCACCATCACCGAGCCAAGGGTCCGGTAGGCCGCGATTAACAGCAGCACGAGACCGGCAAGCGCAAAACCGGCGTCGGTCTGGTCTGCAACGCCCCCGGTGCCTGCGATCTTGCCATAGAAGAAGTAGCCGTAAAGGGCGCAGGACGCGCCTGCGATGGCCAGCACCCAATCATAGGCTGGCACCTTGTGGCGCGGCGCCGACCGCCACAGCGGATAGGCCATGGCCGACAGGAACATCGCAAAGGCCAGGTGAATCTGGCGCGAATTGTTGATGAGGTCAGAGGTCAGCAGATATGGCGCCCAGGGGCTGGCCAGAACAATCTGATACAGCGACCAGCCCAGCGCCACCGCAGCCACGAACAGGCCGACGCCACCGCGCGTCATGCGCGCGCCGCTGTCGGATGCGGCAACGATATTCTCGATATCCGCCTCGGTGAAGGACTGTTTCTTGAAGTTTTCCAAGTGCTTACCGTTTTCACACTGATCGGCGGATGATCGTTCCGGAGGGGTCGGATGGCCGGGGACCATGATCAGGCCCCCGGTGTGACGCGACAGGGCGCGGCTACTTCAGCCAACCACGTTCCTTGTAGTATTTCACGGCGCCGGGGTGCAGCGGTGCGGTCAGGCCTGCCGAGATCATCTTTTCCGTTTCGAGATTGGCAAAGGCAGGGTGAAAGCCGCGGAACGTATCGATGTTGTCGAAGATCGCCTTCACGAGAATGTAAACCGCCTCTTCGGACACATCCGCCGACGTCACCACCGTCGCGACAACGCCGAAGGTTTCAACATCCTTGTCAGATCCCTTGTACATGCCCCCCTTGATGACGGCCGAACTGAAGAAGCTGTTTTCGGCGATCAGACGATCCACCGCGTCGTTCTTGATCTCGACCATGACCGCGTCACAGGTTGACGTAGCTTCCGACAATGTGCCGGCGGGATGGCCGGTGGTCATCACGAAGGCGTCGATCTGGTTGTCACACAGGGCGGCGGATTGCTCGGCAACCTTCAGTTCGGTCGCGAGCGCGAAGGTGGCGTTGGTCCAGCCCATTTCGGTCATCAGCATTTCCATGTTGGTGCGGGTGCCGGACCCGAGCGGACCAAGGTTGACGCGCTTGCCCACCAGATCGGCCAGCTTTGTTATCCCGGAATCGGCGCGCGCCACCACGGTAAAGGCCTCGGGATGCAGCGCCAGCACCGAGCGCAACCCCTCGTAGGGGCCGGTCTCGGCGAATTTGTCCGTTCCGTTCAGCGCGTGGTATTGCGAGTCCGATTGCGCGATGCCGAATTGCAGTTCGCCTTCGCGGATCGTGTTGATGTTATAGATCGACCCACCGGTGGATTCGACCGAACAGCGGATACCGTGTTCCTTGCGGTTCTGGTTGACCAGTCGGCAGATGGCGCCGCCTGCGGGGTAATAGGCGCCGGTGACGCCTCCCGTCCCGATAGTGATGAATTGATCCGCATGTGCGGCGCCGGCCAGAATGGCGGTCGCCATGGCTACCGGAAGGGTCAGTCGCTTGAAGATCGTCATGGTTGTGGTCTCCCTATGGTTTGATCGTTTCGTTATGGTCTTTGCTTTGCGCCGAATTGTCGTTCTCGGTCTTGGTGCGCCGCGGCTCGGTCATGCGACTGACGCGACGATCTGTATTTCTACCATCGCGCCGCCGGGCAGATTGGCGACTCCGATGGCGCAACGGCTGCACAAGCCGCGGTCCTCCAGTTCTTCGCGCAGGAACTCTGACGCGAAATCGGCGACCTTGCTGTGCTCGGTGAACCCCGTCTCGGCCACGACATAGACCGTCATGGTCAGGATGGAGGCGATGGCCTCGCCGCCGTCCAGCGTCGCCTCGACGGCGCGCAGGGCGTTGGCGCAGGCCAGGCGCGCAGCCGCGCGCGCCGCACCGATGTCATCGCGTCTCACCTGCCCGGTAAACTGCATGACGCCGGCTCGACGCGGCGTCATACCCGCCGAATAAACCGTGCTCCCATGCCGTCTTGCGGCGACATAGTCCCCTTGCGGGATCGGTGGATCCTCGATGGCCGCCCCGGTCAAGCGCGGTATCTTTCCACCAGGGCCGCGATTCGGGTGACGGCGGCGGCGGTCGCCTCGCGGTCCTGCGAGAAGTTCAGCCGGATGTTGCGCCCGGCGTGGGGGCTGAATTCGGTTCCGGGGGTCACGACCACACCAGCCTGCTCGCGCAGCGCCGTGACGAAATCGGCGGGGGCAATCCGCAAGGCCGGCAGTTCGGGAAAAAGATAGCTGCCGGCGTCCGGCGTCCGGATGCGACAGCTGTCAATGCCCCGGAAAAGCCGCAGGACATCGTCGCGGATGGCCTGGTGCGCCGCGATCCGCGCGGCCATCCACCCTGCGGGTTCCGCAAACCATGTCCGCAGAACCGCCTGCGAATAGGCCGGCGCGCGCAGCGAGACGATGCCCTGAAGCTTTTCCATCCGCTCGATGATCTGCGCGGCACCGAAGGCGATGCCAAGCCGATAGCCGCTGAGCGATTCCGTCTTGGACGGGCCCATGATCGTGATGACTTGGTCCGGATCTACAGCCCGCGCCCGCAAATGCGTGTAGGTCGAGCCCGCATAAAGCAGCCGGGAGTAGAGCTCATCGGCAATGACGGTGACCCCGTAGCGGCCCGCCAGCGCCGCGATGGCGTCAATCTCGTCGGCCGAATAGACAACGCCGGCGGGGTTGTTGGGGTTGGAGAACAGGAAAACCCGCGCCCCCGCCCGGAACGCATCTTCGAGTTGGTCCAGATCCAGCCCCGCCCGCCCGGAGGTCATGACATAGTCCATGCGCACGGGCAGCATCTCGCCCTCGAAGAACTCCACCAGCTTGCGGTTGGCGTAATAGTCCGGCTGGACGATGGCCACTTTGTCCCCGGCCGCCACCGTCGCCGCAATCGCCAGGAACAGCGCGCCCTGGCTGCCCGGTGTGATGATCAGCTCTTCCTTGGCATTGACCGGTGCGCCGGTGAAATCGGCCAGACGTCCGGACAGGATGGTCCGGATCTCCTCCGCGCCCCGATACAGCGTGTAGGCAGCCCCGGCGTCCACCGCTGCGGCAAAGCACGCGAAGGACTCCGCAGAGGGCGGATGCGCAACGACATCGCCGTGCGAAAAATCCACGGCGCGACCGGGCAGGATATCGCCCACCAGGAACGCCGCAGCGTCAGCGGAATGGCGCGCGTGCTGACCCGGCGAGAAACGGTTGCCCAGCTTTTCGAATTTTTTCGCGACGGTCATGATGGATCCTCTTGTGCCTCGTTGCATGCACTAGACACGCCTTCTTGAAAGAAGAAAAACTATTGTTTTTTGATTCAAAAGATAGAAAATGCAACGTATGGATACGCGGTTCCTCGAAACCTTCATCATGGTCTGCGACTGCGGGTCGATCGCAGGGGCGGCGCGACGGCTGAACCTGACCTCGGCCGCCCTCTCGCAACGGCTGCGCGCGCTGGAGGACGATCTGGGGCACCAGCTTATCGTGCGGGCCGGACGCACCGTGCAGCCGACCGAGGAAGGTCTGGCCATCCTGGAGCCGGCCCGATCCTTGATCGAATTCACGCGGGATCTGCGCGCGATTGCCGCCAATGGCGCACCTGCGGGCCAGTTGCGCCTTGGGGCGACGGCGACAGCGATGACCGGGATCCTTCCCGGCGTGATCGCCAATCTGAGCACTGCCTATCCCGACCTCGAATATTTCGTGCGACCCGGATCGTCGGTGGACCTTTATGATCGCCTGCTGGAGGGCGAACTGGATGCCGCCATCATCGTCAAACCCAGCTTCGCGCTACCCAAATCGGTCGACTGGCTGACCATCCGGAACGAGCCGCTGGTCCTTCTGGCACCGCATGGGGTCGCGACCGACGATCTGCCGGCGCTGTTTGCCCGGATGCGGTTCATCCGATACGACCGCAACCAATGGGGTGGCCAGATTGTTGACAGTTTTCTTCGCAGCAGCGGACTGGTCGTGCACGAATGGCTTGAACTGGATGCGCTCGACGCAATCGCAACCATGGTTGATCGCGGGCTTGGCATCGCCATCGTTCCCGATTGGGGCACGCCCTGGCCCGAGGGCCTGCGCCTGAGCAAGACCCGCCTTTCTGATGGAGAACTGCGCAAGACGGGCGTGATGTGGCCGCGGACAGGAATGCGGCATGCCGCGGTTATGGCGTTGGTCACGTCCTGCACGCATTTCGCCCGACTGGACCGCCCCGGGTTTGCCGGAGAGTGACTTGTTTAACGCCTGGACCACCATATCGAGCTTGTCCAGATTTTCATAGAACGCCTCCTCTGCTTATGCGGGTGGGACGTAGGCATGTTCTTCTGGTGTTCGAGCAGGTGCCGTGGCACTTCGTGATCCGCTTTGTCGTGCTGGCAACCGGGTTCGGGCTGGTGTTTCCGGTGCTGATCCTGCGGGTGCGCAAGGGCTTGGCCTATGCCTGGGCCCTGCATTGGGGCTATTATGCGCTGACCATCTTTCTGGATCGCGCTCTGGGGCGCGCCACCGTGGGGGCCTTTTCCAATCCCCTCTTTGGCGGTCGCTGAGCCAAGATCAACAGTAATCGCAAGGAGATACGAGGCCATGTGTGAACTTCTCGGCCTCTCGAGCAGTCTTCCCGCCACGCTGAACTTGTCGCTGGCACGACTGGCCGAACATGGCGGGCCGCCGACCTCGATCCGCGATGGCTGGGGCGTTGCCTGGTATGAAGGTGCCGACATCCGACTGATCAAGGATGCCGGGGCCGCCGATACCAGTGACTGGCTGCGCTTTATTGGTCAGCATGATCTGCGCAGCACCATCGTGATGGCCCATATCCGCAAGGCCACGATGGGCGCGCCCACCTATCGCAATGCGCAGCCTTTCGTGCGTGAGCTGGCGGGGCGTATGCACAGTTTTGCCCATAACGGATGGCTGCCCGGCATCCTCAAGACGCCCGGTTTTCAGTCACCCCGTTTCGCGCCGGTGGGCGAGACGGATTCGGAACAGGCATTTTGCGCCTTGCTGGACCGGCTGAGCACGATCTGGCGCACACCGGGTGACATCCCGCCGCTTGAACGCCGGCTTGAGATCGTGACGGCCTTCGCGCGTGAAATTCGAGCCCTCGGCCCCGCAAACTTTCTATACTCGGATGGCGACGCCTTGTTTGCGCATGGCGACCGGCGCAAGTCCTTGGCAATCGGCAACGTGACGGCTCCCGGCTTGGTCTTCTTGCAGCATCAATGTTCGTCTACCCATAGCGCGATCATCGCCAACGGCCTGTCCGTGACCGGGACGGATCAGATCATCACGCTTGTCGCCAGCGTCCCCCTGACCGCAGAGCCCTGGCAAGCGATGGCCGAGGGCACCGTCGCGGTTTTTCGAGACGGCCAGATCAACGTTAACCCTAGGACCGACTCCGCATGACGGTCGCGCAGATCGCCCGGCCGCGTTTTTGTCTGGGGCTGTCACGGATGTCTGAAGGTGTCACAATAGTTTTCTCGTCATGCTGTAACCAAAAAGGGAACCTGACATCAGAAGGAGTTTTCCATGCGCAGACTTTCAGTAGCCCTGCTTTCCACCTCGATCCTTGCCACTGGCGTGATGGCGCAGTCGATCGACAAGGTCGAGTGGATCGCCTCGAAACACCCCGAAACGCTTGCCGAAAAAGCCGAGATGTTCTCAACCGCGCATGTCCGCACCACATTTTCGGACGGGTCCGTGACCGAACAGCCGCTGACCTACGAACTGGTGATGACCAACCGCACCCGAATCGGCGCGAACGCCAGCCCCACCGCCACGCTCTATGACGAGGCGATGCGGCCGATCGCGGACCCCACCGACCCCACCCAGCCGCTGGTCTCCGAAGAGCCAGACGGCTCGATGCTGATCAATATCGGCGGCAAGCTCTATCTGGTGAACCAGTTCGAATATGACTGGCTGCTGGCCGATGGCAGCGAAGTGCGCGACCATGCCGGCTGGGCCTTCAAGCACGCCAACGGCAAGGACGGCAGCTGGGGCAACAACCTGCCCACCACGATGCTGCTGACCGAGGTCACGCAGGACCCCGACACCGGCAGGCTGACGCCCGTCGCGCAGCGCCCGATCGACTTTTCCGCCGTCGGCGGCCTCGTCTGGGCCTGCAACGCCAATACCACGCCCTGGGGCACTTTCCTGTCGTCGGAAGAGAACTACGGCGTCGATGCGCGTCAGGTCGAGGCTGACCGTGCGGTGGACCCCACCGGCCGCAGCGACGATCTCGGTGGGCTCACCCATCTCTATCACGGCGGCCGCAAGCTGGCCTCGCCCTACTGGCGCGGCATCACGCCGGAAATCCGCATCCGTGCCGATGGCTCGACCGAGGTGACCAAGCATTTTGCCATGGGCCGCGGCACTTATGAGCTCGCCCAAGTTCTGGGAGACCAGCGCACCCTCATCACCGCGCATGACGGCGAAAACCGCCACATGACGATGTTCGTGGCCGACCGCGCGGGCGATCTGTCCTCTGGCTCGCTCTACGCCGCGAAGCTGGAGCAGAAGTCGGCCGAAGCCGGTGGCAGTTTCGATCTGCAGTGGGTGAAGCTCGGCCATGCCAGCGATGACGCGATCATGGCTCTGGTCGAGGGCGGCATTACGTTCTCGGACATCTTCGAGGTCTCGGACGCGCCGACAGAGGGTTTCATCGAGGTCTTTGCCGGGTCGTCCAAGACGCCGGAATACCTCAAGGTGAAGAACGAGACCGCCGCAGCCTTCCTCGAAACCATGCGCTATGCCGCCTACAGGGGCGCCACGACCGAATTCAACAAGGCCGAGGGCCTGGCCTATGACCCCGAGGGCAAGCGCGCCTTCCTCGCCATCACCGACATCTCGAAGGGGATGGAAGAAGGCGCGGGCACGGGTGCCGCCGGCGACCACATCCGCCTGGGCAAGCTCAAGGCGGGCGGCGTCTATGCCCTGCCGCTAGCCGAGGGCCAGATGGACAGCGACGGCAACCCCATCGAAAGCGCCGATGTGCCGGTGTCGATGAGTGTGCCGCAGGGCCTTCTGGGCGTCGATCTCGCGGAGGCCGACGAATGGGGCGACACGGCCAGCGTCGATCACATCGCCAATGCCGACAACCTCTACTGGTCCTCGGCCTACAAGACGTTGTTTGTCGGCGAGGACAGTTCGTCCATGCGCCTCAACAACGTGCTCTGGGCCTGGCAGGACGGCATGACCGCACCGGTGCGGCTGCTGACCTCGCCGGCGGGGGCCGAACTGACCGGCCTGCGCATCCACGAGAACGTCGCCGGCCATGCCTACGGCCTGACCAACGCGCAGCATGTCGGCGATTTCAAGCTGGACGAGAAATTCCCGCTGCGCGATGCGCTGATGCCGGTGGTCGAGGCAAAATGGGGCAACCGCCAGATCGCGCCGCTGGGCTATGTCAAGGGTCTTCCGGTCGCGTCGATCGAAACCAACTGACGCGTTTTGATTGCGCCAAAGCGGCTGCCCGGTCTCCGGGCAACCTCTGCGTTTTCGCTCACGACCGCAACCGGTTCCGCAGCGCCGCAATCAACGCAATTGCAGACACGACCGTGGCGCCGACCGTCCAGGCCAGCACCGTGGCAAGCCCGCTGTCGTAATACCAGGTCGCGATGCTCGAGGCGATGAAGCCGATCTCGGTTGCGCCGAACACCACCGACAGCCAGAATTGCAAGAGCGTCATGCGCTGTTCGGCGTGGGTCGTCAGGGTAAAGCTGACCATATCGAGGCGGTCTATGACAGCATCGAACAGGTTGGTAATGCCCAGAATGTCTTCGCCCGCCAGACTGACCTCGTCGCCAAACCGGGTGCCGGCCAGCGTCGTGCCGTAGTATTCCTCCAGCCCGGTCGCCACATCGGCGCGCAAGGCCAGCAGGCCATCGACCGTCGTCGGGGCAGAGCGGGTCAGCCGGTCGTGCAGGCCCTGCAACGCCGCACGCTCGATGCACAGCATCTCGACCGTGATCAGGAACGGCAATAGGCTGCGCGGCGCAAGGCCAAGGGCTGCGGCCTCGGCCGCCGTCTCATCGTGGCGGTCGTGCAGATCAAGCGCCGAGCGCCGCCCGATCAGCGACAGGCCACCGACCCGCGCGCAGGTATCGCGCGCCAGTTCATCGGCGACAACCGATGGTTTCAGCGCCCGGTCCTGCCGGTCGCGCCACAACAGACGCACCAAGGCCCCTGCTTCATCTTCAAGTAGCGGGTCAAGATCGGCCTCGGGCAGGCGCAGGGCGCAGACCGGCAGGTATTGGCCAAAGCCCGCCGTGCCCGACACCTGCACCGCCTGCGGTGCCAGCAGCGCCCAGATGCGGGCAACCGCCCGCCGGAGACGCGGCGCAACTGCAACTCGATCCGGCCATCGCCGGTCGGCGCGTTTGCTATGGAATAGGACCGCGACAGATGATCCGAGCCCGGCTGCCAGACTTCGATATACTGACCCGGCACAAACTCGCAGAAACACACCCCCGCCTGCATCGGGGCCAGCACCACATCCAGCACATCGGCGGTCAGTTGCGTCTTGGCCACAACCTTCAGCGTCACGATCCGGTCAGGATGCGGCACCGGGACCGTCGACGCCAGCACATCGTGGCGGGCGATGAGATCGTCCTCGACCGCATGGCGCACCTCGGCCAACCCCTCCAGCGACAGCACCGTCTCGATCGGCGGAAAGACGATGGCATGGGCCGGGCAGGTATTGGCGCAGGTGGTGCAGCCCACCATGCAGTTGAGCGGGTCCACCACCACTGGCTTCTTGCGGTCGAAGTCGAACCGATACACCAGACGGCTGCACCCGGTCACGCAGGTGCCGCAGCCGATGCAGACATCCTCCAGAATCGTCGGATTCCAAAAAATATTCTCGCGCGGAATCCCGTGCCAGGGCTTGGTGAATTTCGGATCGGGCATTGCTGGAAACCTCCGCTGCGACATCGGCCGACATGGCCGAATGAATCGGTAAGACAGATGGCCGCATGGCGCCCTGACCTCGATCAAGTAGACGGGCCAGATCTGCAAAAATGTCCCGCGCACAGCACAGGCCGCCGCACAGACCCTTGTCGGCGCCGATCCTGCTATTGTGCCTTCTTGATGTCGGCAAGCTGCCGTTCAAGATCGTCAACGCGGCGCTGGAGCGTTTCGATACGACTGGTCAGGGCAAACATGTCAAAGAAGGTCTCGTTCTCGACCGGCAGATCAAAACGATTGCCATAGTCGGCCCAGGACGCATCATAGACCCTGACATCCCGAAATCCGATGTCCTTCAACAGCGCAGCAGTGACCGAGGCGCGCGGGCTGGTGTGGCAATAGACGATCGTCTCCCGCGTGGGATCAAGCCCTGCGTAAAGATGCTTCAGATCTGCGATGGGCTTCAGCGCGAATCCGTCACGTCCAAGCGTGCTGTCGTTTTGCAGTTTGATCAGCGAGTCCGGATCGACCCAGTTCTCTTCATAGGGAATATTGATCGCACCGGGGATGTGGCCACCGCGCAGGGCACGGACATCGAGACCGGCAAATTCCTTTCGGGTGCGGACATCGAGGAGCTGAACGTCACGACGCACGAGGCTTGCGCGGACCTCGTCGGTAGACACGATCACGCCAGTCTTGCGGTAAAGATCAAGCGCAATCGGCTGCAAGGTCGTGGTCGCGGTATCAATCGGGCGGTCGCCGGAGCGCCAGTCGTCGATCCCGCCATGATAGACATGGACATCCCGGGCGCCGACCAGTTCGAGGGTCAGCAGGATGAAATAGGGGCACAGGTTGCCCTTGTTGCTGTAAAGCACGATTTCCCGGCCCGGATCGATGCCCCAGTCTTGCAGATGGTCGATGATCCGACTGATCGGGATGTAATCCCAGCTGACCGGCGTGCGCACCTGCGAACAGACCCGGGTGCCAAGGTTCACGGCGCCGGGAATGTGTCCGGCCTTGTAGGCCTCGGCATCGCGGATATCCCACAGGGTCGCTCCGCGGCCCAAGGCCTCGGTCACGGCGGCAGTGTCCACGATCCGGCCTGCCTGTGCAGGCAGAGCAAGGATCAGCGCCAGCCCCGCAGAGCACAAGGCGGAAAGGCTCCATCGTTTCATCCTGATCTCCTTTGCGTGTTGACGGGGCGATGGATTTCACCCCGCCGGGTTAGAAGGCAACTTGATAGAGAAGGCGAATGCCGAACCGATTATCCACACCGTCAAGCAGGCGGTTCGTCGTGCTGTCGGCGGACAGCCTGGGGGCGCTGTAGTCGCGCAGCTGCTAGCCTGCCATCACCTGCAAGGCTGGCGTGATCCGATAGATGCCGCCAAGGCTGAGCCCCTGAAAGCGCACGGTGGTATTCGGATCGTCGGTTCCGCGGTTGAGAACATCGTAGCGGATCATCAGTTCCAGCGGCTCGATCGGCCGATAACCCAGATCGACATATCCGCCGTCAGACTCCGAGTCCGGCAGCACGTTGTAGCCCGCCACCAGCGTTCCATCGTTGCTGAGACGGCCCGGAATGGTGCCGCCATCGGGTCCGTGATAGATCATTCCCCGGGCGACGATCCATTCGCTGCTGAGCGACCACCGCCCGTTGCGCAGACTGGCGCCGATACCCGCTCTGCGGCGGTCGAATTCCTGGGTGATCTGCGATGGCCCGACCTGCAAGCTACGTGTGCCGAACTGGCCCCAGGCATAGAGTTTCAGGCCATCGCGGTTGCGCCCGGTCCGGCCGAAAATCCGCTCCGAACTCCAGTAGAGATAGGTGTCGATGCCGGTTTGGGGGAGCGTCGGGTCAATGCCCGTCCCCAGACCAAGCATCAGCGCATAGGTGTGTTCCCACGCGCCGGTCTGGAAGGCGTCGAAGAGTTGCACGCCAATGTCGCGAAACCCGCTGACCGGTCCCAGATCAAGGTTCGGATCGCCGTTCACACTGCCATCCGAGCGAAAGTAGCGTTCCTGAACCATTTGCTGCGTGACATGCGTGCGCCAGATAAAGCGCTGCCGGGGAGACGCCGCCTCGTCCCCCAGCGGCTGACGGAACAGACCCAGCCGCAACCGCCCCTGCGGAAAGGCGTTCACGGTCACGCTGGCATCGATGGGGCGAATGTAGAGGTCGTCGTAATAGCCGCGCTCGTTGCGCAAGAGCTGATTGTCCCCGGCCAGCAACGTCGCGCGATAGCTGAGCGCGCCGTCCATCAGCCGCCCATGCACCGCCACGCCGGCCTGCGGGATTCGCAACACGGCGCCGTCGCCATATCGCGGGGCAAAACGGTTGAACTGCTCGGACTGCCCGCTCCAAGGCCCGGCAAGAAGAGGGGTATCCTGCGTGGTCTGGTATTCGAGGCTTGCAGAGACCGTAGCGCTGAACTTCGGCGCGCCCTCCGGCTCCACCGCATCCATCATCAGCCAGTTCTGGGTCTTTGCCGGCCCGTCAGCCGCCTCGACCGGCGCAGCCGCATATCCCAGCATGAGAAGGCACAAGAGGATGAGACAAGCAGAAGCAGCCCGCCCTCGCAACCCGCGGATGACAGGATCTGGCCGGAAAGGCACGCAGGACGCTGGTCTCCTGACAGCACGATCAAGGCGACCGACCAAACGGCGGCATCCGGTCACCCAAGCACCACATCCGACGCTGGCATCGCTTGGAGTGATCTGGTTCATCTGGATATCCTCGTCC
>Ga0100383_1001100_pt1 | contig 18824 bp, 20 predicted proteins | sample CryGeymeta201507_FD_81565 | JGI IMG/M metagenome (GOLD analysis project Ga0100383, IMG submission 81565) | Groundwater microbial communities from Crystal Geyser aquifers in Utah, USA - Crystal Geyser metaG 2015-07 | ecosystem: Environmental > Aquatic > Deep subsurface > Groundwater | place: USA...
CGATGGCGGTATCCGGCGCGAACCGGCGCTGGCCGAGCACGAAGATCTCGCGCCTGAGCCAGCAGTTGTCCTCAACGAATTCGAGTGCGCGAACCACCGCGACGACGCGATGGCTACCCGCAACCGCCGGATCGCTGACCAGATGCGCGCCAGTGCCCGGCAGGCAACGCTCGATCCGAATGACGGGATCGATCTGTGACCAAGGGCAAGCGGATCAAGCACACTTTCCGCCTGCCGCCCGCGCTGTCGCGCCAGCTGGCCGACTATGCGCGACGCAAGCACGTGTCGCAGGCATCGGTTGTCGAGGCCGCTGTCGCTTCATTCCTCTCGCCCGACGGATCCGAGCGGCTCGAGGCGGCTTTCAGTCGTCGTCTCGACCGGATTTCACGGCAACTCGAAAAGCTCGATTACCATGTCGAGGTGGGAAACGAAGGCTTCGCGCTCTATCTCAGGCGCTGGCTGGCGGCCACACCGGCCCTGCCGGGCGAGGCAACGGCCGCCGCGCGTGCGGACGCCCAGAGGCGATTCGATCATTTCGTCGACGCGCTCGCACGCCGGATGGAGGCAGACAGGCACCTTTCGGTCGAAGTGCGACGACGCAGTGAAATCGATGTGGAATGATGCATCGCAGGGGTCCGGAACAACGCGCGATGGCAAGGGACAAAGCCAAGGCCCCATCGTGGCGGCGTCGGTAACCTGGCGTTGCAAAGCCAATCTGTTTCCGCTTTTACTTGGCATCCAGGATCTTGCGCAGCTTATGAGCAAGCTGTTCGCGGCGATAGGGCTTGCTAAGAAGCTCAACGCCGGGATCGAGCCTGCCATTGTGAACAATCGAGTTTTCGGTGTAGCCTGAGGTAAAGAGAACCTTTAGATCGGGCAGAAAGACGAGTGCAGCTTCGGACAGCTCGCGCCCCCCCATGCCCCCTGGCATCACAACGTCGGTGAACAGCAATTCGATGCCCGGAGTTTGCCGCAGAATTTCTAGCGCTTCCCGGCCCTCAGAAGCTTCAAATACGCGGTAACCCAAAGAGTTGAGTTGCGCGACAACTTGTTTGCGTAGTGAATTGTCGTCCTCCACAACGAGAATTGTCTCGCTTCCTCCCAGCGCGATCTCGCTTGTGCGCGATATTGTTCGAACGTCTTCCTGTGCAAATGACCGTGGGAAATACAGCTTGATGGACGTTCCTTCGCCAACCTCCGAATAGACCCGGATATGGCCGCCGGACTGTCTGACAAAGCCATAGACCATGCTCAGACCGAGCCCCGTACCTTTGCCCACGTCTTTCGTGGTAAAAAACGGCTCGAAGATGTGCTGAAGGTTATCCGCCGGAATACCATGTCCGGTGTCGGTAACGACGATCAGGACATATTGCCCGGCCTTGACCCCAACCTCGCTGGCGACATAATCCTCATCCAGCGCAGCATTCGCGATCTCGATGGTAAGCGAGCCGCCGTCCGCCATGGCGTCACGGGCATTTAGGGCGAGATTCAAAAGGGTTGATTCCAGTAGGCCTGGATCAACTTCTGTTCTCCACAACCCGCCTGCTCGCACGATCTCGATCGCAATGTTCTCAGGCAAAGTGCGCCTGAGCAAACTCTCCATTCCTTGGATCAGCTGGCTGACATCCATCACACGTGGTTCAAGTGCCTGCCTCCGAGCGAATGCAAGCAAGCGCTTGGTGAGTTCAGCGCCTCGCAATGCGGCTTCTGTGGCAATTTCCGCCATTTCGCGCAAATCTGGCAACTCGTTCAGCTCGTTGCTCAAGGCCTCAGCGCTGCCCAGCACAACCGTCAGGAGATTGTTGAAGTCGTGCGCGATACCGCCGGTGAGCTGACCGATCGCCTCCATCTTTGCGCTCTGGCTGAGCCGCGCCTCCATATCTGCGCGGTAAACCAGACTACTGAGCGCTTCGCCAATAATCCCGATTTCGAAGTCAGTGACATCGGCAAGGCTGGCACCGTGGCCAGCCAGTATGATAAGCGCTCCATTGGGCTTGCCACTCACCGTGAAAGGGATGAAACATGTTCGCGTCGGCTCGAGGGTTTTACCAGCAGCGCGTCCGACTGCCTCGATCAACTGTGTCTCGTAAGCTCCTGATGGCCCTTCCCAAGCTGACGACAGTGCGGGCGTGAGCCCATCAATTGGCTGATTGGTCATGATATGCGAGAGCCCGGGTCCCGCCAAGGCTTTAAAGACGAGTTGGTTTCCCGACTTCATCACCATGACAGCGCTATTTCCGCCCAGCGCATGGGCCACAATATTCGTGGCCAGGGCGAAGTGCTTCCCTCCCGAGGTGGGAACCTCTGAGAGTTCGCGCACGATGGCGAGCGAGCGGTGTAATGCAGAGGTAGTGAGCGATAAGGATTGTTCGGCTTCGCGGCGCCTGTCGATTTCCTGATTGAGGGAAAGGATTTGCTTGCTGAGGCTTCGAAACCGCCGAGTCAGCTCAGGCTCATCCTTCATCGAGACCAGCAGCAAAGGCTCACCGTCGTTAAAGGCAAACCGCTGCACTTTCGCCGATATACGTTCAGGCCTGCCCAGACTTCTCAGCCCCAGGGTTAAGACACCGGTTGTCATGAGCGCGGCATGAAACTGTTCAGCCAGGTGGTCTTCAATAATGATGAAATCGGACAGGGGCGCGGGCAACTGCGCATTCGTCCCGTTTGGAAAAAGGAGGTCCTGCGCGCGCACGCTTGCGATGAGTACGAGATTTTTGACAGGATCGAGCAGAAGGATGGCTTGGGCTGTAAGGTCGGCAAATGCGGACAGTGGAATATGAAAAGACACGCCCCTATCCGGGGCTCGGTGATTGTCGCGTGCTTCCATCAACCCTGCGCCTCTCTTGCTCTAATCCGAAAAACTCGGTTTCCGCGGTGGCGGGCGGAAGATCGCTTTTTGTCAGATTGACGACGACCCGACAGCCACTGTCGCCGCGGGCAATGGCCTCCACGATCTCAACCCGCGCGTAGCCAAGGTTCTCGGCGGCTACGAAGCCAAAGACATTGGCTGTCATACGGCAAAGCGAAGGGCGCCCAATGACCTTGTCGCCGAAAGGACAACAATCGTTGACCAGCACAATGTGCTCAGCGTCCATATATTCAATACTAAACCCGCCATCGATCCTTGCTTTTAGATCGACCAGCGTAGATGCGACCTGCCTCGGATCGAGCCGGGACACCGAAAAGGCTTCGCGATAGGTAGCATTGATCGTGCGGCCAAGCGCAAGGCCGACATAATTGATATAGGCTTCGGCCTCTCGCTCACCAACGGTTTGTTCGAGCACACCCGTCAGCTCGCGTAGAACCGCACGCAAGAAAACGTCTTTGGTGTGAAACGGCTCGTCAGGAGGTTGTGGTAGAGCTTCATCCATGGAGCTGCAACGTCCCTACATATAACGGCTGCACGGTACCAGACGTGAAAAAATCGCGCGAGTCCGTTTATTGATGACGGCTGCGAAGCTATTTCGCCTGAACCTTACGGCCCGTTGCCGGGCTCGAGGTCATGTTGCGCACGGAAATGTTGAAGATTCGTCGTTAGAATGACCCAGCAAAATACCAATGCGGCATTTCTTATGCGAGGGTAGGAAAGCCTCACCGATCCTATACCACGCTGAATTTTTCATAGCGCCGATGGTTCGTGGCAACGTCAATTCAGGGATCAGCGCCATTCGAACCCTATCCACGCGCCGATTCGAGGTGCACGGGCTCGAAGAGACGCCGTCTTGTCCGCCCGGAGCAACCACAAAGCTCCGGATTGCGGCCTAGCCCGCCGCGCAAGGACCGCGCGTAATAGTGTACGGCTCACGGCCCTCTTCTTGCGCGGTAAGTGTGACGCACCAGCCGGTTCCAGCTGTTGTCCGCATGGTGGAAAGCACCGCGCGGGCACCAGCCGCGAGCGTGGTCGAACCACGGTGACGCGCAGTGGATTGCCCGGTTACTTCCAGGGTGTAGCTGACCGCCTGTGCGCGCGGCGACAGACCGATCAGTTGCACATCGATCAGCCCATCATGTTCTTGTACATCAAGCATCAAGACATCTGGTTGGTCAGTCATTGCGGGCACCATGGGTTGAATCAGCAGAACCAGCGCAAGAGCGCTTGCGGGCAAGTCGAGCGTCATGGCGCGCGGCCTCCGAGCTGGTTGATAAGAGCGTTGATGAGCGCCTGGGTCTCTTCGCCAAGGCTGGCAGGATTGGCTTGCTCTTCCTCCCTCAGGCCTTCACGAACCGCTGGCGTCGCGCCAAGCGCGATTGACGCGATCGCCTGATTGCTGAAGTCCTCGCTCGAGGCACTGCCACGGGCCAGCCGGTCGATGACCTGGGCGATACTGGGCAGAGTCGTGCTTTCCAGATCGCCGCGCAGCAGACTGTCCTCAGCGCTGAGTACAGGCGCCACTGGGCTGGCAAACTCCGCCGCTCGGGTTTCGATCCGGCCCCGGCACAGCGCCAAGATCGCCGGGATGTCAGGCGGCGTGTCACAGATATCGCTGCCTTCGATAGCTTGCAAAAGAACGCGCCGCTCAGCAAGCGTCAGCTGTGCAAGCGTTGAGGCAAGATCGGCTCTGGACAGCTGCGAGATGGCAGGGCCGCCCTGCCCCTGGACGCTGACCTGGCTGGTGGGTGTATTGCTGTCACCGCGAGCAATCTGGTCATTATTGGCCTGAGTCGCTTGTGCGGGATGGGGCGTGCGCAATCTGCCGCCACTGTCTAGATAGGCCCGGCCCTGCCTGGCGACAGCGCTGCTGTCCGACATTTCAATCTGCGGGGCATCTATGCGGCTGTCAGTTGCGCGATCGTTCTCCCGCTCATCATGGTTCTGATTGACGTGAGCGCTTGCTGCCACACCCGAAGTGGTCACCGCGATAAGCGCAAGACGCCGGACCAGATCCATAATGGCGCGTTATCCTCCGTTACCGAGGGATGAAGGTGCGAATTGAGCGCTGCTGGTATTGCTCTGCGTAATCTCAACGGATGCACCGCCGAGCTGGTTAATCTGGAGGTCGGCAAGTCCGGTTCCAGTCTGAGTCCACTCGAGGCGATTGCCATTGTCGGCCTGCGTGGCAGTCATAAGATTATTGGTGCCCTCCTGGGTCAGCCGAGCTTGATTGTCGCTTCCGTTTTGAACGAGCAGCAGCGAATTGCCCTGCCCGTCTTGCCACACCGATGCCGCAGAATAATCGTCGCCCGTATCGGTTTGGCGAATGATCGCGCTGTTGCCATCCCCTTGTTGCGCAAGCAAAAGAACGGTCTGGCCGCTTCCATTCTGCGCCGCGTCAAGCGTATTCACTTCCCCGTCTTGGGCGATGCTGGCGTAATGCGTACCGCTTGCACCCTGCTCAAGATTAACAGCGTTTTCCGCACCCTTTTGGATGACGCGCGCATAGCTGGCATTCGATTGCTGGCGGACCTCGGCGCGGTTGGTATCGCCGATTTGGGCCACAAAGACACCGCGATCTTGTGTGTCTGGTTGAGCGATCGGCTGGTAGGCAATTGCACTCCCGGCGTCACCGTCCTGCGTTTGCTCGGCATCGCTCTGGGCGAGCGATGGCGCCGAAACCAGGCACGCCGACAAAATGCCGGAGTAGAGGGCAAAGGAGGCAAGCCGCTTACGTTGAAAAGCCATGACGATAGCCTTGTATCAGTAGAAATGTCCCGGGCGAAACCGAAGTCTCGCCCGGGAACGGGATCGAACCGCTAGAATGCGCCCGGCAGAGCGGCGTTCTGTCCGACGGTCGCGGTGTTGCCATTGCCGCTCTGGTTGACGACCGAAAGGTTGGCCGTTCCGCCTTGCGCAACATTGGCGGTGTTGGAGAACCCGCTCTGCAGGATCACGGACTCGTTATCCATGCCGCCCTGCTCAAGCTTGGCACGGTTGCTGTCGTTGGTCTGTTCGATCAGCGACAATCCACCTTCGCCCGTCTGTTTGACCTCGGCAAAGTTGCTCTGGCTGCCGGTGTCTGCCGCGCCGTCAAAGAAACCCTGACGCACGACCGACCGGTTGTCCGAACCGGACTGGGTCACGTCAGCAACCTGGGAACGGCCGATCTGCACGATGCCGGCAGAACCATCCATCGCAAGCACCTGGTTATTCATACCGGTCTGATTGACGGTTGCCATCTGATCTCGGCCGAGCTGCAGCACATCGGCGCGCAGGCTGGTGCCAACCTGATCGATGTATGTATCGCTATTCTCGTTCACGAGCAGGCCACCAGCAAGGCCTCCGATGGTATTCCGAAAGGCCTGGCCAACGTTGGCTTCGTTACCGTCGCCATCCTGCGCGATATCGACCAACGAGTTGTCGGCGATTTCTGTTACCGTGGCGGTGTTGAACGCGCTTGTATTGTCCAGCTGACCTTGCTGGACAAGGATTGTCGAATTCACGCCGACCTGACCTACGTCGCTGAGATTCGAGGTCCCTGTCTGATCAACGTCGATCTTCGAATCGAATCCGACTTGAATCGCAAAGCTCTTGTTCGCGGTGCCGGTTTGCGTGACGTCGACGCGCGAATCCGCGCCCGCCTGCGTCACGTTAGAGATGTTGCCCTCACCATTCTGATCGACATCGATGACGGCGTCATTGCCCGCCTGGACAACGCGCGAATCGTTGAGTTCACCCGTCTGATCGACATTCACGGTGGAATTATTGCCAGCCTGTTCGACCAACGAGGCATTGCCGAGGGCCCCTGGCGTGAGATTGGTCTGATTGACGATAACAAACGAATCATCACCAATCTGATCAACATCCGACACGTTCTGGTCGCCGGTCTGCGTGACCGTTGCCGTGGCGTTGTTTGTGCTGATCGCATCAAATGTCTGCCCAAAGATGGTTCCGGTCACTGGAGCCTGCAAAATCCGTGAGCTGTTGTCATTGCCCGTTTGCGTATTAATGGCCGTGCTGTCGTCACCGCTCTGTTCGATGCTGGAAAGGTTGCCCTCACCGGTCTGCGTGATGGTCGCAGCATTGGCTTTGGCACGGCTGGTCTGAAGGATGCGGGCTTCATTGGCACTGCCGACCGCGCTGGTTTGCACGATCGTTGCGGCGTTCTGCGCGCCCGTGCCGTCCTGATCGATGTCCGCCACCGAAACACCGTTGCCATCCTGCGTGACATCGGCCTTCTCATTGTTACCGGTCTGCTCGATGTCCGAGCAATTGCCGCCGGAAGTGGTGTCGCAGGTGGTGATGCCGGGGGCCAGCGGCGTGGCCGATTGCGCCATCGCCGTGCCGCCCATGGCCAGCGCCACGATCGAAGCGCCTGTGAGAATAGTCTTTTTCATTGCGAAATATCCTAAAAAAGAGGGAGGCGCAGGAAACTGCGCCTCCCCTTAACGTTACATCGGTGAGACAGAAGCAGAGCCCTGGGTCACGGTTGCCATATTTCCATTACCCGACTGATTGACGCTCGAGTAATTGTTGCTGGAGTACTGGTTAACCAACGCAGTGTTGTTGTTACCGCCCTGATCGACATAAGAGTCGTTGTTGGTGCCGGACTGGTTCACGGTGGCCGTGTTGAGGTCGCCGCTCTGGAGAACGTCGGAGAAGTTATCCATGCCGCTCTGTGTCACCACAGCGAGGTTGTCGTTACCAGACTGGGTGATCTCCGAATCTTCGTTCATCGAGAGGTCGGTCTGGATCAGCACCGCTTCATTAGCCGTACCGGGTTCGGTCTGCTCGATTTCCGATGAACCGTTGAAGCCCTTCTGGCTGACATAAACAGCCGTGCCTTGCACGTTGGCCGCGGTGAATCCGGCAGATGCACCATCACCGCTCTGCGTCACCTTCGAGTAGTTGCTCTGACCGATCTGCTCAACATAAGCGGTGGTGATGGCCGTTTGCTCGATGAAGGACACGTTCTGGTCGGCCGAACTGGCAATGCCGGCCGGATCCGTGGTCTGGACAACAGTGGCGCGCGAACCATTGGAACCAGTCAGCTGGTCGAGCTGCGAAAAGTTCTGGCTGCCGTTCTGCGTCACGTCGGCGATGGTGTTGGCACCTTCCTGGGTTACGAAAGACTCGTTCGTGGGGAAGCCCGGGCCGCCCAGCGAACCGTCGCCGTTCTGCATAATGGTGGCACTTGCACCCGAGCCCGACTGGTCGACAAAGCTGTTGTTGTCACCATAAGCGCCGCCCTGAGTAACCTTGGCGTATGCATCAGCAGTCTGGCGAATGGCCGAGTTGTTGAATACCCCGTTCTGATCGACGTCTGCAGCCGATACGCCGTTGGCGGCAGTCTGGGCGACATCGGAACGGTTGCCGGTACCGCCCTGGTCCACCGTTACATCAAAGATGCCGGTGCCTTGCTGGACAACACGCGAATAGTTGGCGCGCACCGATGCATTCTCACCGAGATAATCAGGCTGATCCGAGCGCGGCGCACCCGGGACAAGGCCTGATGAGGTCTGCGTGACCCTGGCAGTGGCGGTCGAGGCCTTCTGGTCGACGAAGCTGTCGTTCTGGTCATTGAACTGCTTTACGTCGATGATGTTGCCGCCCCTTGGAGCGCTGTCTGCCAGATCTGACTGCTCGATCCGCGACAGGTTTTCGTTACCGCTTTGCAAGACATTGACCCGTTGGCCGTCACGAAGGCCTGTTTGCACGACTGACGATCCGTTTTCGTTGCCAGTCTGAACCACATCGACGCGCTGGGCATCGGTTCCACCCACACCCGGGTTGGTGACATTCTGGATGACAATAGAATCATTCTCATTGCCAGTTTGTGTGGTTGTCGCTCTGGTACCATTTGCACGGCCAGCCAGAGGCGTGAAATCGCCCTGATAGATTTCGGCATTGTTCGAGGAGCCGGTCTGTACGATCCCGCCATTCGAGTTTGCGGGATTGCCATCGCCCACGCTGGCTTTGTTGCCGCCTTCTTGGAAGATGATCGCGGTGTTAAGGTCGCCCCCCTGCTGCAGCACTTCAGCCACCGTGTCGGTGCTGCCGTTCTGGGCCACGAAAGAGGTGCTGTCACCGATCTGCGTCACATTCGCAGTGTCGTTGCGCGCGTTGGTCTGAAGAATGGTCGATTCCGCTCCCGCGCCTGATTGATTGACGGTGGCCCTTGTCGGGAAACCGGCAATACCAGCGTTTTCTTGCAGAATGTAGGACTGGGCGCCGGAACCCGATTGCGTGACCTTGGCCTGGCCCTGTACGGTGCCAGCTTTCTGGTCGATGTCCGAGGTGTTCGAGGAGCCCGACTGCAGCACGGTTGCGGTCGAATTCGTGCCTGCCTGATTGATCAGCGAACAATTGTTGCCGGCTGTCGCGCATTCGGGCGTTCCGGGCACAGCCGTCGGCGTGGCAGGGGCAGCGGGTGCGGACTGAGCAAAGATCGGAGCGGCCATGGAAAGCGCCAGGATTGAGGCGCTGGTAAGGATAGTTTTCTTCATCACGATTTCCTTCAGGTTAAGGTTTGATGTGCGACGACGCGTGCGTGTTGTCTGTCCGGGATCTTGAATGCCCCGGTGTTTCTGCCCAGCCCGGACCAGCGTGGTTCGGGCGGGAAGCTCTGTGAAAGACGAGAGGGTTTTGCGCCGCGCATGGCGCGGCAGGATAGTTTGCGCGATTTTGGCCAAACGGATCAGGCGCCGAGAGCGCGAAGGCGCTCTTGCGTGCTGTACCAACTCCATTTCGGTCGCTCTTCACGGTTGCATCTGCCCCATCGATAGGCGATACCAACCACACGCCGCGGCGCGCCAAGACGCCGGGCCCAATTGGTATTCGCATGCCTTTCCTAGCGCGCATCGGAGTTGCCGCTCCTTTGCGTGCTTTGTTTTTTCGCGGCCCGTTGGCGCTTTGCGCGCCTTTTACCCTATCCGGTTAAGCGCTTCGGCCTCCCGGAAAAACTCTGGCTGGCGTCACGAACCGTCACGCCGCTCGTCCAGTCTGTCGCCATCGACAATCGTCATGGCTGTCAGCGAGCCTGCCCGCTTCACCGCCCTCTGGATATCACTGGCATCGTAAACGCCGTCCCGCTCGGCGCGGTAGGCTGCCAACAGCGGCATCGCGGCCGCCATGTCACTGAAGCGCCACAGATCAAGCTCCACCCCTTCAAGTACGAGTCCGTAGACCGCCTTTTCGATCGCCTGCTGCAGCGCTACTTGATCAGGTTCGTTGGAGGTGATCCCGGCCTCAGCCTCGAGCAACTCCCGGAAAGCGACGAACTTGAAGGCGCTCGCCCCCAGCGCCTGACTGGCGATGGTCTTAGATGTGGTCACATTGGCGAGAACTTCACCGGTTCGCACAGACACGGCACGAAGATAAACGGTCACGGTGTCCTGCCGATATTCAGTCCGCGCACCAATGCCAAGAAAGGCCGCGCCAGCCCCACCAGTGACAGTGTTGGTGTCGTAACCAACGATCCCGCCCTCCAGCAGTACGCCGGCAAACAGCAGCGCAGGAAGCGCATTGGGATCGACTTCCTGCTCGCCCAGATAACGCTTGCGCATCTCACCGATGATCTGGCGTTCTTTCAGAAGATTATCCAGCCGCTCCCGCTCGACCACGGTAAACCACCCGCGATTACCCGCGTCTTGCAGCGCCTTCACCAGAATCGCGCCAGCACCCTGAGTTACCGCGCGTGACAAGGTCTGCCCGGTATCGCTCGGCTTGAACTGGCCGGTCTGATCACTGAAGCCGTAGACTGCAATCGCGACGGGGCGTTGCGGCGGGGGCAGCTGGTTGAGTAGGGTCTGGGTTTGGGTCTTTTTGGGGAAGTAGGCGAGACTGGTGGTCGTCGCCAGCGAGTTGCGACCATCCTGCGTCATGTTCATGCAGCCCGTCAGCGTCAGGGCAGCCATCGAGGCCAAACTCAGGGACAAAATCTTGCGCATGATCCGCCTCAGTTAACTTCGAGAAACAGCGGAACGACAATTCGGGTTTCTTCGCCGGTTGTCTCATCACGGATGATCAAGGTCACCTCTTCAAGGGTACGAAAAAATTCGATTGTTTGCCCACCGAAGCTGACCGTTCCCGATTCTTGGGGGTTGTCACCGAAGATCGCATCCACAATTTGCGAAGAGAGCGAGGACAGCAGCCGCGACTGCAACTGGCGGGCAAAAATGTCAGCTTGCGAATTGCTGGCCGATGCCCGTGGATCTCGCGTGTCGTTGTTGGCGTTTGCAACACCAAGGACGTGGCTTGAGTTGAACGGGTTCCCGCCAAAGGTCGGGCTGATGGGCTCGTGCACCAGATCCTGGGCCGCCAGCGATCCGGCAGATAACAGTCCGCACGCCAGCAGAATCGCTCTCAGATTGTGCATCAAATTCCCCCAAAGTCCCAAAGGGCGCGGAACTGAGGCATTCTCCCCGTTGCTCCGCTACGAGTCTTTCGACCTTGCGACCCTTATGACTCGTTAATGTTCTGTTAGGGACCAAATGTAAAGCGTTCGCATGCACCCAAAGAGGTGGTGGAGCCCAAGCGTCCCACATTGACACGGACCAAGGGCGTGTAATTTATTCGAAATATTACAATTCTTTAATTTACTACAGGGCTGTCCAAGCCGTCTCAACACGAATGCATGCGGACTGCACGAGGCCAGCCGGCCTGGCTTCCGATTTAGGTTCGCTGCATAACATGCGAGTGGCTCTTCCGCAGTAGGGGCTCGCAATCCCATGTTGGGATGCACCAAGCCAGGGGATTGCCTTATCCCCAACTTCCTTGCGCTGCCATCACAGCGGCAAATGGCCGCAAGAGTGAATACACCGACCCCTGGAGGGGATGCCGGTCACACACGGATCATAGATCGCCGCGTACCAGGCAAAGCACTTGTCGATCGCCCAAAATCACGAACATCCCATGATTGCCTGCCTTTTCCCATGCACGGCCAAGACAGAATCTGACTTCCATTACGATAACTGCCATCATCTGCGACCGGGCTCAGCGGGCACCTATATCTGCTTTGAATCCTTTTCAGCGCCGTATCTAGTGGTGCAGCCCGAACTATGTCTTATGAGCAAGGCATGCCGGCTGATCCGCACAAAACGTTTGTGATCTTCAAGCAGCGTGTCTCGCTCCGGCAAATCGAGATCCTGGCGTCTCTGACACATACAGAGTTGATCACGCAGACGGCGGACGATTTTAACGTGTCCGCTGCTGCCCTAAGCAGAGCCTGTGGAAGGTTCGAGAGCCACTTCAGTTTTGCAATTTTCGCCAAACGCAGGAAAGGCATAGGCTTCACCGAAAAGGGCGCGGAATTGCTGGAGGATATTCGATTGCTCTCAGGCTCTGTAAAACATTTCATAAGGTGGTGGAGCGTCACTTTACCGATCCGGCTTTTATCGAAAGCGCATCCTGATTTTGCCTTATGCTTCGGCGCCGCACCCCGTTCCACTGTCGCATGGACCGCAAACGCATCCGGAGATCACCCGTGCACACCCGCCGCCGCGCGTTGGGGTTCGGCAAAATCCCGGCATAACCCTACAGCAGTCTATGACGTATGCGCCGGGATCCGTCCGCGTTCTGCGTCAGCAGTCTGGAACGTTGGCCTTGGCCGCGCTATCGCGTCAGACCATGCGCAAAACCGGCCTCCTCTATCGTATCCGCTCATTTATTGCGGACGCGTTCGGAATTTCCGACGACCAGGCTCGCAATGGCGCATGGTGGGAAATTGACCTCATTATTGTCGTCCTGGGCGCTGCCATCATCGTCGGCGGCTTGGCCTGGACGCAATTATGAAGGGTCCGCACAGGAAAATGGCGCGGTAATCTTCGATAGCCAAGGGCTTTTAAGCGACGATAATTGCGAAGCGATTGGGCCCATTTTTGTCGGCGGTCTCGAATTGTCGAACTAGTCCTTAGCCCTATTTTCGCGCACCCGGTGATTTACGCCTTGATTTGCGAAAGGCGGCAAAATTCTTGCACAACCCGGTTTGTTCAGTCGGCTCTGTTCAGTTCGTACGCGCCTTGGTTGGGATGCGGGGCGGCAAACGAAACTCCGGCTGCAACAACAGGTGTTTTCAAAAGGCTGGCGCCGAAGCGAGTGAAGCCGTCACCCTGACGTTGCTTCTTCTTCCAGCATAAGTCGCAGATTCGCGCGCCATGAAGCCGATTGATCCTTAAGCAAGGCACGCGTGGCGGAGCAGTCGAGGCCAGAAAATGTTGGCCGACATGCCTCGCTTGGATAGTCTTGAGATGCGACCGCGCGAATTGCCGGAATTTGGGCGATCAAGCCAAGGCCGTGTGCCTCTTCTGCGATCACCACAGCAAACTCATGCCAACTGCAAAAGCCATCATCGCAATGATGATAGGTGCCCGACGCATTGCGCTCGACGAGGCTCCAAATTGTCCGGGCAAGTCCTTGTGTCCAGGTGGGTGAAGCGACCTGATCAGCGATGACATCCATTTGGTCGCGCGCATTCATGATGCGAATCATGTCGCTCACAAAGTTATTGCCCCCCGCCGCATACAAGCGGGATGTGCGCACCAGCAGGTCCTCGGCACAGAGATGTTTTTCGCCTTGCGCCTTGGTTCGGCCGTAGGCGCACACAGGATAGGGAGCATCATCGGGCCGATAGGGCTGCGTGGCCGTGCCATCGAATACCAGATCGCAAGAAATGTGAACCAGCTTCCCCCCGGCATTCGACATGGCTTCGGCCATTGCCGCGACCGCATCGGCATTTACAATGCGGGCCAAATCTTCCTCATTCTCGGCCTGGTCCACCGCTGTGTAAGCTGCTGCGTTGATGATCACATCAGGTGCCTCGACGATAAGCCGCGCGGTTAGCATTGCGATTTCGCTGAAATCACAATCGTCACGTTCGAGAGCGTTGATTTCGGCCCATTTCGGAGCGCAGCGCTGCAACGAACGACCAAGCTGCCCGTTCGCTCCGGTGATCAAAACTTGCATGATGGTCCGCCTACATGATTGCGGAGCGATGAGCGAGCTTCGGTTGGGGTATCAACCAAATCCGGGGCAGCATGGGCGCTCTTGTCAACGAGGAGCAGGAGGCAAACAAGATCGGTTGCCTTCCTGTTCGAATGCTTTCTCAATTATACAGCCTTGCGGTCGCGCCGATTGCGGGAAGCCGAAAACGGACGCTTACCCTCAAGCCATAGGACGCATCGTTGTTTTGACACCTAAGGAACCAGTGGCCGATTGTTGGATCTCACGATCGAGGAGGGGGGCGCCGTCAGGCCGCCTGCGGCATAGGCATCGAAGCAATCTCCAGGCCGGATTCAATTTTCAGCCGGACAGCTTCTGCAGCGTGGCGCAAGCCTAGCTTGCGCATCATATTGGCACGGTGGATCTCAACCGTGCGAGGGCTGATCTGGAGCTGGCGCGCAATCTCCTTGTTCGACCCACCATTGGTAACCGCATCGAGCACTTCGGCTTCGCGCGGCGAAAGTCGTGCCAGTGCGCGTTGGGCATGGATGCTGCGATGGCGTTTCTTTGTGACTTGTTCGGCTTCGGGGCCAATGCTTGAAATACATGCGGCCAGTTTGTCAGCCCGCACTGGCAGTGTGATGTAGTCGAGCGCGCCATCCTTAATCGCTTGAACAACGCGCGACGGGTTTGGCTTTTCATCCATGGCGATGACAGGCAGCGAAATTCCCAAGCGCATAAGTAGATCATGCACCCCAGCCACCGTACCGAAATTCACATCATCTCGGATGATGATGATGCCCCTTTGCGGCGGGTAAAGTCCCAGCTCGGCATAGTCTGCATAGATTTCACAGTGATAGCCGACGGATAGGGCCACCCGTGCCAGTTCAGCTCGCATCTGGGTGTCAGGCTCGACAAAATGCAGAATGATCGCCTCAGAAGCATTGCTGGCAATGATCATGTCAGTCCCCCTTTTTTGATGGACCTACGATTTGCCATGCCGGCTATGGTAAACCGCGAATTAGCATTTAAGTAGTCGCACCTATGGTATGGCGGCGCCGCACCGACCGGCTTAGAAGGCACGGAAACTTTTCAGTCACTTCGGGCTGATCCCAGTAAGCATGCCGGCCTTTTTTCGAGATCAGGGCAGCAAGGTCTGCAAACGAGCCGCCTCGACATTGAACCTTTTTGGTGAGATATCGCCCCATAATGAGTGGGGTTATTCAATGCTGATCAAGACTGAAATCGTGGCGCTGCACAGGCTCCAGAGTGAACTGGCGCTCAGGCGGGATTGGGTCGCAGTCGGGCATCTCCAAAATCTGATCGATCACATCGCCGATGAACACGGCCTCATGGGTAGTCGGCAGGGGGGGATTGATACAGACCTCGTGCTGCACTGAGCGATGCTAAGTCGATGAACGTCACCAGCGAGACGCGCTTTCTTACGATGCGCGTAAACGCCGTCTTCCCGGAAAGCATGCATTACCGGCATCGCTTGGTAAGCCGACCGTAGCACGGCCCCGCAATTTCGGTCCCACTACTGGGGTAGAAAAATCACAAAATCCGCTTAGGCGCGGTTCGGCGAAAAAGGCGCTTGCTAAAAATCCGGCAACGAATCTTTCGCCATGCAAGTCTGATTATGCCCAAGTGATTTTATCATCTCCACAGGAGGGTTTGTTGAGTTCATCGCTAACCGGCAGCATAGCCAGTCAGGTTTCCCTCTGTCCGATTGAGCAGGTTACGTTCCGCGAGAAATTGGCTGACCGTGCGGAAACTCTTGCTACTGCCCTGAGAACAATGTCCGACCGCGAACCGAAAACAGCTTTCGACGATGATACGATGGTGATCCTGGCCAGTAAAATCTATGCTGCGCGGCGGAGCGTTGATGAAATCTTCGGTCTGCCGGGCTTCGCGGTCAGCCCGGGTTGGGACATGGTACTCAACCTTTATCAAGCTAAAATTGAAGATCGGAAATTGTCTGTCACCAACGCCTGCGCTGGCGGCGCATGCCCGCTCACAACGGGACTCCGATGGCTTCAAGTTCTCGAGAATATGGAATTTGTTACCCGCGCCCCTGACCTGCGCGATGGGCGGCGGCATGTCGTCCTGCTGACCGAAGCAGGCCGCCTCAAGGTCGAAAACGCGCTGGCAAGTTACCTTTTGGAATGGATGCTCTCTTCAGCGCAGCAGCAGCTTGATTGCGGGCTGATACCCGCGCCCTGAGGCTATCAATTACAATCTGAAGCTGCGCAGCGCATACCGTCTCTTCATGATGATCGAGTTCCTCGAGGATAGTCTCAAGTTCCATCAATATGGTCGGCTGCATTTTTCGTTCCTTGGAAGGCGTTCCCTTCGCCCTGTCTGTTCAGACAATTTGCCTCACGTTCTGCGCGGCGCTGAGCAGCGAGGTCCGAAAGCGCGACTCGCAGTTCCGAGTTTACATTTGTTTGCAATGTATCCATCCGGTGAAGGCCGCGGTGTGATGCCGACCGGCGCGTAGCCTGGTTTAGGCTGCGATTGCTTCGGAGCGCGGCGCCCAGTTCCATGGCAGGAGCTCGTCGAGCCTTGTGGCCGGGTGATCGGCGATGCGGGCGAGGACATCGGCGAGCCATGCCTGCGGGTCGACATCGTTGAGCTTCGCGGTCTGGATCAGTGTGTAGATGATGGCGGCGCGCTGGCCGCCGCGATCAGAGCCGCAGAACAGCCATGCCTTGCGACCGAGCGGGACGCACCGAAGGGCGCGCTCGGCGGCGTTGTTGGTGAGGCAGATGCGGCCATCGTCAAGGAACCGGGTGAACGCATCCCAGCGCTTCAGCATGTAGAGGCAGGCCTTGGTCAGATCATGGCCGCGCGACAGCTTGGCAACTTGCGCGGTGAGCCAGGTGTGGAGCTCTGCCATCAGCGGCGCGCTGAGTTCCTGGCGGGTGGCAACCCGCTCGGCGGGGCTCTTGCCATTAATGGCGCGCTCGATGTCGAACAGGGCATCGAGCCGCTGCACGGCTTCGAGTGCGATCGGGTAGATCATGCTGCTGCGCTGACCACGGCTCTTCTTGCGGGCTGAGCTTACGACATCGGCCAGCTCGAAGAACTTGCGCCTGGCATGGGCAAAGCATGCGGCTTCCAGCACGGGGCCGGGGTCGCGGCCCTCGCGATAAAGCTCATTGTAGCCGCCATAGGCATCGGCCTGCAGGATCCCTGCCCATGCCGTGAGATGGGCTTGCGGGTGCTCGCCGCGCCGATCGCGCGAGTAGTGGAACAGCGCGGCCGGTGGATCGGACCCGGCGAACGGGCGATCGTCGCGGACGTAGACCCATAATCGGGCGGTATCGGTCTTGCCCTTCGCCATGACCGGCACGGTGGTATCGTCACCGTGGATCCGGGTTGCAGCCAGAACGTGCGCCTCGATCAGCTTGTAGAGCGGCATCAGCGCATGGGCAGCAGCGCCAACCTGATCGGCGAGGGTCGAGACGCTGAGCGGCACGCCTTCACGGGCGAACCGCTCGGCCTGGCGGTTGAGGGGTTGGTGCTGTCCATACTTCTCGAACAATAGCATGGCGAGAAAGCTGGGGCCCGCCCAACCGCGCGGAACCACGTGGAATGGTGCCGGGGGCTGCGCGATCTTCTCGCAGTCCCGGCACGAGAACTTCTCGCGCACCGTCTGGATCACCTTCCAGGAGCGCGGGATCACCTCGAGCGTCTCGGTGATGTCTTCGCCCAGCTTGGAGAGCTGATCCCCGCCGCAGGCCGGGCAGGAACAGGGCGCGGGCACGACCACACGCTCACGCGGCAGGTGGTCGGGGAATGGCTTGCGTGCGGGCCGCTTGCGTTCGAACGCGGTGACCGTGGCGGTCTTGGCTGCCGCTTCCTCGGCGATCAGATCATCCTCGGCGGCGTCAGCCTCGAGATCCTCGAGCTGCAGTTCCATCTGATCGAGCAGGCGGCGGCTGCGCTCAGCGCTGGGGCCATACTGCTCACGCTTGAGCTTGGCGATCTGCAGCTTGAGGTGGGCAATCAGCGCCTCGATGGCGCTCTGGTGGGCCATGGCGTTGGCCAGCTTGGCCTCTGCCTCATCAGCCTTGCGGGCCATCGTTGCCACCAGCGCCTTGAGCGCTTCAACGTCGTCCGGAAGGGGCGAGATGGCGGCTTCCATGAGGGAGAGTGAATCATCATCCACCCTCTGCTGCAAGGGCAAAATGCCCGCATCTGCCGATTATCCTGCGCTCTGCGGGCGCCATGTATACTGCGGGTTGCGCCAGTCGATCCCCTCGAGCAGACAGGCTAGCTGCGAGGGGGTCAGCGACACCGTTCCCTCCTTGGCTGACGGCCATACGAACCGGCCCTTCTCGAGCCGCTTGGCGTAGAGCGACATGCCGATCCCGTCGTGCCAGATGATCTTGATCAGGGAGCCTGCGCGGCCGCGGAACACGAACAGATCGCCGCCATGCGGATTACGCTTGAGGCCTTGCTGGACCAGCAGCGCCAGGCCCTGCATACCCTTCCGCATATCCGTGTGGCCCAGCGCGACCCACACACGGGCGCCGGGAGGGATCACCGGAGAACCTTTAGCGCGGCAGCGACCAGCGACGGTGTTGCCGCGGGATAAATGCTGACCCGCTTGCCGCGTGGCAGGTCGATGATCATCGCGGGGGGCTCGGCAGCGCTGGTAACCGCCGCGCTATCGTCCATCACCGCTTCGGCAAATACCGGCGCCGGCAACGCCTCGGGCGCGTCGCCGTCCCGGGCAGCCTCTGCATCGAGCAGCTTGCGCCGCCAGGTGTAGATCAGCGCCGAAGAAATATCGTGACGGCGGCAAACATCGGCAACCCTGGCGCCCGGCGCAAACGCCTCGGCCACGATCCGCAGCCGTTCCTCATCGGTCCACCGCCGGCGCCGCTCCGGCCCCGAAAATACCGTCACCTGACCCATCGACCGCTCCAAAGCACACTCTTAAGAGCACGCTTAAGAGCGCTCGCTGCCTAACCAGGCAAGGCGGCCCCCGCCGGATGGATAC
>Ga0100383_1001176_pt1 | contig 18022 bp, 20 predicted proteins | sample CryGeymeta201507_FD_81565 | JGI IMG/M metagenome (GOLD analysis project Ga0100383, IMG submission 81565) | Groundwater microbial communities from Crystal Geyser aquifers in Utah, USA - Crystal Geyser metaG 2015-07 | ecosystem: Environmental > Aquatic > Deep subsurface > Groundwater | place: USA...
CAGCGCCGAATCGCGAATCACGCCCGACAGAAGCGGCGTGAAGATCGACAGCACGATCAGGCCAACGGCGAAGGCGACCGCGAAGGCGGCGAGGATCGACAGCGTGCACGACGAGCGCAGAAAATCGCCGACTACCGGGATCTCGCGCATCAGCGGCTCCAGCAGCGGTGCGAAAAAGAACGCGCCCATCCCCGCGATCACCCATCCCGCGATCGCCAGCGTCTCGCGCGTGAGGCCCCGCGCATAGGCCAGCAGCGCCGACACCGCGACAATTAGCAGCACGACGCCATCGGCGATGGTGAACGCCATCAATCTATTCCCGTTGCTGCGGCGGGCCGAACCGCGCTTCGACAAAGCTGCGCAGATCGCCGACCGGATGAACCGCCATGCCCGGCGCGGCGCCAGGGCCTTGCGGCGCGTAGGCGGCGGAAAAACCGAGCTTCACCGCCTCCTTTAGCCGCGCTTCGGCCTGAGAAACAGGGCGCACCGCGCCGGAGAGGCTGATTTCGCCGAAAATCACCGCCTCTGGCGGCAGCGGCGCGTCGGTGAGCGCCGACATCAGCGCGGCGGCGACCGCCAGATCGGCGGCGGGTTCGCTGATGCGCAGGCCGCCCGCGACGTTGAGATAGACATCCATCCCCGCCATCGACACGCCCGCGCGCGCCTCCAGCACCGCGAGCACCATCGCCAGCCGCGCGCTGTCCCACCCCACCACCGCGCGGCGCGGCGTGCCGAGGCTGGAGGAGGCGACCAGCGCCTGAATCTCGCACAGCAGGGGCCTTGTGCCCTCGACGCCCGCGAACACCACGGCGCCGGGCGCGCGGCCGCCGCGGTCGCCCAGAAACAGCGCCGAGGGGTTGGCGACCTCTGCGAGGCCTGCGCCGGTCATCTCGAACACGCCGATCTCGTCCGCCGCGCCGAACCGGTTCTTGACCGCGCGCAGGATGCGGAACTGGTGGCCGCGCTCGCCCTCGAAGTAGAGCACGGTGTCCACCATGTGCTCGATCACGCGCGGCCCGGCGATCTGGCCGTCCTTAGTGACGTGGCCGACCAGGATCACCGCCGAGCCGCGCCGCTTGGCGAAGCTGGTCAGCTCATGCGTCGCCGCGCGCACCTGAGAGACCGAGCCGGGCGCGCTGTCCACGTTGTCGGCCCACATGGTCTGGATCGAATCGATCACCGCCAGCGCGGGGCGCTCCGCATCCAGCGTGGTGAGGATGTCGCGCAGGTTGGTCTCGGCGGCCAGCAGCACAGGCGCATCGGCCAGCCCCAGCCGCGCGGCGCGCATCCGCACCTGCGCCGTCGCCTCCTCGCCCGAGACATAGACCGCCTTGGCGCCCAGCCGCGCGAAAGCGGCGGCGGCTTGCAGCAGCAGCGTCGATTTGCCGATGCCGGGGTCGCCGCCGACCAGCACGGCGGAGCCGGGCACGAGGCCGCCGCCGAGCACCCGGTCAAGCTCCGCGCCGCCCGAGGGCATCCGGGGCGGCGGCGCCTCCTCGCCCGACAGCGGAACCAGCGGCGTCTTGCGGCCCTTGGCGGCGCCCAGCGTGCGGGAGGCGGGGCCTGCGGCGGGCAGGCCTGCGTCCTCGCTGAGGCTGTTCCACGCGCCGCAGGCGTCGCAGCGCCCCGACCATTTTCGGTGCGCCGCGCCGCAGGCGGCGCAGACGAAGGCGGGGGCGTCGCGGGCCATGGGCGCTAGAGTCCGGTTGCTTCAAGCGCAGGCGTCGCTGCGCGCGTTCTCCCGCCCGATCTGTCCCGCGACAGATCGGGCCGCGTCCGCCCTGCCGGGGGCGGACGCGAAAACGCGTCCGCCGGGCGGTCACGGCCCGATTTGCAGCGTGAGGCGATGGCGGGGCGCCCCTCGGCCTGCGGCTTGCGCCTCCGGCCGACCGGCCCGCGCGTCCCGCCACCGGCGGGCCGCTGACGCGGGCCGGCGCGCATCGTGGCGCTGGCGAGACTGGGGTGGGCGCGGCACAATCGCGCGCGGCACGGCCGGGCGCCGCACGGTCGGGCGCCGCACAATCGGGCCGGGGCGGCGCTTGGCGAGGCGGCGCTGACAGCCTGCATCACCTTACCCTAGCGCAGCGCGGCGATGGGGCCGGTCGCGCGACCGTGGATGAACTGATCGACGTAAGGATTGCCGCTGTCGTCCAGATCGCCCACCGGGCCGCACCACTGGATCACGCCCTCGTGCAGCATCGCCACCTCGTCGGCGATCTTGCGCACCGAGGTCATGTCGTGGGTGATGGTCATGGCGGTGGCGCCCATCTCGACAACGATCTCGCGGATCAGGTCGTTGATCACGTCGGCCATGATCGGGTCGAGGCCGGTGGTGGGTTCGTCGAAGAAGATGATCTCCGGCTCGGCGGCGATGGCGCGCGCCAGGCCGACGCGCTTCTGCATCCCCCCCGACAATTCAGCGGGAAAGCTGTCGGCGGTCTCGGGGCCAAGGCCGACGCGGCGCAGCTTGTCGATGGCGATGGCGCGGGCCTCCTCGGCGCTTTTGCGGCGCTTGCCCTGCAACAGGCGGAAGGCGACGTTGCGCCAGACCGGCAGGCTGTCGAACAGCGCGCCGCCCTGAAACAGCATCCCGAACCGGTCGAGCACCGCGTCGCGCGCGGCGCCGCGCGCGTGGGTCACGTCCTTTCCATCCAGCCGCACCACGCCCGCGTCGGGGCGCACCAGTCCGATCACGCATTTCAGCGTGATTGACTTGCCGGTGCCAGAGCCGCCGATCACCACCATCGAACCGCCCTTGGGCACCTTGAGATCGACGCCGCGCAGCACATGGTTGTCGGCAAAGCTCTTGCGCACGCCGGCAAGTTCGATCCGGGGCGTCTGCATCACGCGCCCACGAAGAAGAATTCGGTCATCACATAGTTCGACGCGAGGATCAGGATCGAGGCGGAGACCACGGCGTTGGTGGTCGCGCGGCCCACCCCTTGCGCGCCGCGCCCGGAGTTGTAGCCGTGGTAGCAGCCCATCAGCGCGATGATGAAGCCGAAGACGGCGGCCTTGATCAGCCCCGAGGTCACGTCGCCCACCTCCAGAAAGTCGATGGTGTTGGCCATGTAGCTGCCTGCGTTGAAGTCGAGCCGCCCGACGCCGACCAGAAAGCCGCCCATGATGCCGATCACGTCGCCGATGAACACCAGCGCGGGCAGGGCGAGCGTGGCGGCGGCGAGGCGCGGCGCCACCAGATACTTGTAGGGATTGGTCGAAAGCGTGGTGAGCGCGTCGATCTGTTCGGTGACGCGCATGGTGCCGATCTCGGCGGCGACCGAGGCCGAGACCCGCCCCGCCACCATCAGCCCGCCCAGCACCGGCCCAAGCTCTCGCGTGATGCCGATGGCGACGATCGAGGGCACCACCGATTCCGCATTGAACCGCGCGCCGCCCGCGTAGATCTGCAACGCCAGCGCGGCGCCGGTGAACAGCGCGGTCATGCCCACCACCGGCAGCGAGAAATAGCCGATGCGCAGCAGTTGCGCCGTAAACTCGCGCCAGAAGAACGGCGGGCGGAACACATGGCTGACGCCCGCGCCCGCGAACAGGCTGAGCGCGCCGGTCACCTGACACAGGCCCAGCACGGTGCGCCCGATCGAGGCGAGGAAACCTTGCAATACCGACACCAACGCCACCGTCATCGCTCCGCCAGAGGGATCGCTTCCCCGCCTTCATAGCGGCGGGCGTAGCGCGATCCAAGGCTTGTCAGGATTTCGTAGCCGATGGTGCCTGCGGCGCCCGCCAGCGCGTCGATGGTCTGACGCGGCCCCAGCAGCTCAAGCGCGTCGCCGGGCGCAAGCCCGGGCGCTTCGGTCACGTCCACGGTGATCAGGTCCATGCTGACGCGGCCCAGCGCCGGCAGGGCGCGGCCGCCGTGAAAGACGCGGGCGCGCCCGCCCATGGCGCGGATCAGGCCGTCGGCGTAACCGGCAGATATGGTTGCAACACGGGTTTCGCGATCGGCGCGCCACGCGGCGCCGTAGCCCACCGCCTCGCCGGCGGCGACGGCGCGGATTTGCAGGATGGGGACGGAAAGGCGCACCACCGGCGCCGCCTCGGCGAACGGCAGGCCGCCGTAGAGGCCGATGCCGGGGCGCACAAGATCGTGCCGCCAGTCGGGCCCCAGCAGCGCGCCGCCGGTGGCCGACAGGCTGCGGCGCAGGCGGCTGAGGCGCGGATGCGCGGTCATCGCGGCGAAGGCGGCGCTCTGGGCCGCGTTCATCGGATCGGCGGGGTCGTCGGCGCAGGCGAGATGGCTGATCACCAGATCGGGGGCGAGGCCGTCGAGGCCGCGGGGGTCGTCGAGCACGGCGGCCAGCTCATCGGCCTCCAGCCCCAGCCGGTTCATGCCGGTGTCGAGTTGCAGGCCGCAACGCAGCGGCGCGTCAGACACCTCCCCTGCCGCCGCCGCGCGCGCCGCCGCGATCTGGCCGGGGCTGTTGAGCAGCGGGCGGATGTCGAAGGCGCGCAACAGCGCGGCGTCGCCGGGCGCCATGCCGTTGAAGCAGTAGAGCGCCGCCGCCGGGCCGAGAACCTCGCGCACCGTCGCCGCCTCCTCGGGCAGCGCGGTGAAGAAGGTGCGCGCCCCCGCCGCCCAGAGCGCCGGGGCGACGCGCGCGACGCCAAGGCCGTACGCGTCGGCCTTGACCACGGCGGCGGTCTCGGCGGGCGCGCAGAGCGTGGCGAGGCGGCGCCAGTTTTCCGCGATGGCGGCGAGGTCGATGGTGAGCGTGGCGCGCGCCACGGCTCAGAAGTCGCGCCGGTCGCTGCGGTCCTCATGCGCGAGGTCGCCGAAGCGGGTGAACTGGCCCTCGAACATCAGCTCGATGATGCCGATGGGACCGTGGCGCTGCTTGCCGATGATGACTTCGGCCTTGTTGTAGATGCGCTCGGCCTTTTCGACCCATTCCTGAAATTTTGGGTCTTCTTCGGAGGGCTTCAGCCGTTCGTGATAGTATTCCTCACGATACACGAACATCACCGCGTCGGCGTCCTGCTCGATGGAGCCTGATTCGCGCAGGTCGGAAAGCTGCGGGCGCTTGTCCTCGCGGTTTTCGACCTGACGCGAAAGCTGCGACAGGGCGATGACGGGAATGTTGAGCTCCTTGGCGATGGCCTTGAGCCCTTGCGTGATCTCGGAGACCTCGTTGACGCGGCCCTCGTTGCGCCCGGCGCCGCGCATCAGTTGCAGGTAGTCCACCACCAGCACGTCCAGCCCGTGCTGGCGCTTGAGACGGCGGGCGCGGGCGGCCATGGTCGAGATCGGCAGCGCGGGCGTGTCGTCGATGAACAGCGGAATGCGCGCAAGCTCCGCCGTGGCGTGGACGAAGCGGCGGAAATCGTCCTCCTCCATCTCGCCGCGCCGGATTTTCTCGGACGGCACGCGCGCCTGTTCCGACAGCACGCGGGTCGCAAGCTGTTCGGCCGACATCTCGAGTGAGAAGAACCCCACCACGCCGCCGTCCACCGTGCCGGTCGTGCCGTCCTGGCGCTGGCCAACCTTGTGCTTTCGCGCGATGTTGAAAGCGATGTTGGTCGCCAGCGCGGTCTTGCCCATCGAGGGGCGCCCGGCGATGATCAGCAGGTCCGACGGGTGCAGGCCGCCCAGCTTGCGGTCCATGTCGATCAGCCCGGAGCTGATGCCCGCCAGCCCGCCCTCGCGCTGATAGGCCGCGTTGGCGGTGTCGAGCGCCTCTTTCGTCGCGCGCAGGAACGACACGAAGCCGCCTTCGTACTTGCCCTTTTCGGCCAGCGCATAGAGCGCCTGCTCGGCCTCCGTGATCTGGTCGCGCGGCTCGCTGTCGGTGGTGACGGCGCCCGCGCGGGCGGCGATCTCATCGCCCAGCAGGATCAGTTCGCGCCGCAGCGCGAGGTCGTGGATGGCCTGGGCATAGTCGCGGGCGTTGAAGATCGAGATGGCGCCGCCCGCCAGCCGCGCCAGATAGGCGGGGCCGCCGATCTCGATCATGCCGGGGTCGGCCTCGAAGAACGGCTTGAGCGTGACCGGCGTCGCCAGCGCGCCCTGCTGGATGCGGCGCGCGGCGATCTCGAAGATGCGCCCGTGCAGCGGATCGTAGAAATGGCGCGGCTCGATCAGCTGCGCCACGCGGTCATAGACCTCGTTGTTGACCAAGAGCGCGCCCAGAAGCGCCTGCTCGGCCTCGATATTGTGCGGCTGAATACGCATCTCCCGCCCGATCGCGCCGTCGGCCATGCCTGCCCCCTGTTGTTGATTGCAGTGGACGATACAGCCAAGAGCCGCCCTAAGCCAATGGATTCGTTCAGTGTTATCGTAACGGGCCTGTGCATGACGGGGATGGTTGCGGTTCGGTGAACGATATCAACAGCCAAAGAAAAGAGCCGCCGCCCGTGGGGGCGGCGGCTCCGTTTTTCAGCGCCTTGAGGGGGACGTCAGTCGATGACTTCCATGCCGGCCGGGGTGCGCGGCGCGTCCTCGTCGTCCTCGAATAGCTGCTGCACGTCGAAATCGGCCTTGTCCGCAGCGTCGGCCTCGGCGCGCAGGTCGGCGATCGACTTGCCCTCGGCCTGAAGCGCGGCCTCCTCGGCGGAGCGCGCCACGTTGATCGTGATCGTGGCGCTGACCTCGGGGTGCAGGATCACGCGCATGTCGTGGAGGCCAAGCTCCTTGACGTGGGTGTTGAGCACGACCTGGTTGCGCGACAGGCTGAAGCCGCCCTCGGTCGCGGCCTCGGCGGCGTCGCGCGCGGAGACCGAGCCGTAGAGCGCGCCGCCGTCCGCCGCCTGGCGGATGACGACGAACACCTGGCCGTTGAGCTTTGCGGCGACGGCCTCGGCCTCTTTCTTCAGTTCGAGGTTGCGCGCCTCAAGCTGGGCGCGCTGGCTCTCGAAGCGGGCGAGGTTGGCCTTGGTGGCGCGCAGCGCCTTGTGCTGCGGCAGCAGGAAGTTACGGCCGAAGCCCTCCTTCACCGACACCACGTCGCCCATCTGGCCGAGTTTCTCGACCCTCTCAAGCAGAACTACTTGCATGTCCGGGCGCTCCTCAATTCACCGCATAGGGGATCAGGGCGAGGAAGCGGGCGCGCTTGATGGCGCGCGCAAGCTCGCGCTGCTTCTTGGCGGAGACGGCGGTGATCCGGCTGGGGACGATCTTGCCGCGCTCCGAGACGTAGCGCTGCAACAGCTTCACGTCCTTGTAGTCGATGACCGGCGCGCCCTCGCCCGAGAACGGGCAGGACTTGCGACGACGGAAAAACGGTTTCTTGGCCATGGTGCTCTCCCTCCCGATCAGTCTTCGCGCCGCCCGCGACCGCCGCGGCGGCCCCGGTCGTCACGGACGTTGCGCGACTTGACGACGGCGCTCTCGCCGTCTTCGTGCGCTTCGACGCGGATGGTGAGCACGCGCATCACGTCTTCGTGCAGGCGCATCAGACGCTCCATCTCCTCGACCGCCGCCGCCGGGGCGTCGGACTTGAGAAAGGCGTAATGGCCCTTGCGGTTCTTGTTGATCTTGTAGGCGAGCGAGCGCAGACCCCAGTACTCAAAGCTGGAGACCTCGCCGCCGTTGTCCTTGAGGACCTGGCCGAAGTGCTCGATCAGCGCCTCGGCCTGCGCGTTGGAGATGTCCTGCCGCGCGATGAAGACATGCTCGTATAGAGACATGAGCGTTCCTGTTTCCGATGCGCGCTTCACCGTGCGGCCATGCGATGCTCCCGGAGCCGCACACGAGAGGCGTCGCGTTGCCGTCGTATCGGGAGACGCGCCTTCTGCCCCCGATGGCGGCAAATTGCAACTGTGATCGGCGGGCGCCGCCCGGGCGACCCGCGCTTGACAGCGCAAACACGGTCGCTACCAAGGCTGCACACGCTGAGGGAGTGGCGACAGGCATGACGCGCGCATTCGTGTTTCCCGGTCAGGGCAGTCAGGCGGTCGGCATGGGCCGCTCGGCGGCGGCGGCGTATCCGGCGGCGCGCGCGGTGTTTGACGAAGTGGACGACGCGCTGGGCGAAAAGCTGAGCGCGCTGATCCTGGAGGGGCCGGAGGACCGGCTGGCGCTGACGCAGAACGCGCAGCCCGCGCTGATGGCGACCTCGATGGCGCTGATGCGCGCGCTGGAGGCGGAGGGCGTGCGCATCGCCGACCATGCGGCGTTCGTGGCCGGTCACTCGCTGGGGGAATATTCGGCGCTGTGCGCGGCGGGGTCGCTGACGCTGGCGGATGCGGCGCGGCTGCTGCGCGCGCGCGGGCTGGCGATGCAGGCGGCGGTTCCGGTGGGCGCGGGGGCGATGGCCGCGCTGCTGGGGGCCGATATCGATCTGGCGCGCGCCATTGCGGCGGACGCCGCTGAAGGCGCGGTCTGCGAGGCCGCCAACGACAACGCGCCGGGGCAGGTGGTGGTTTCAGGCGACCGCGCAGCGGTGGAGCGCGCCGTCGCGCTGGCCGCCGGGCGCGGCGTCAAGCGGGCGGTGATGCTGCAGGTCTCCGCGCCGTTCCATTGCGCGCTGATGGCGCCGGCGGCGGCGGCGATGCGCGCCGAACTGGCGAACGCGCGCATCGCGGCGCCCGCGCCCGCGCTGGTGGCGAACGTGCGCCCGACGGCGGTGCGCGACCCCGAGGTAATCCGCGCGCTGCTGGTGGAGCAGGTGACGGGGCTGGTGCGCTGGCGCGAGAGCGTGGAATGGATGGCGGCGCAGGGCGTGACGGAGCTGGTCGAGATCGGCGCGGGCAAGGTGCTGAGCGGGCTGGCGCGGCGCATCGCGCGCGACATGGGCGCCGTCGCGGTCAACGAGGCGGCGGACGTGGCGCGGGTCGCGCAAGCTCTGCTGGCGGAACAGGGGTGAGGGGCGGATGTTCGATCTGACAGGCAGGCGCGCGCTGGTCACCGGCGCGTCAGGCGGGATCGGCGGCGCCGTGGCGCGCGCGCTGCACGCGCAGGGCGCGACGGTGGCGCTGTGCGGCACGCGGGTCGCGCCGCTGGAGGCGCTGGCGGCCGACCTGGGCGAGCGCGCCTTCGTGACGCCCTGCGACCTGAGCGACGGCGCGGCGGTGGACGCGCTGCCAAAGCAGGCGGCCGAGGCGATGGGGGGCTTGGACATTCTGGTGAACAACGCCGGGATCACCCGCGACAACCTGTTCATGCGGATGTCGGACGCCGAGTGGGACGCGGTGATCGCGGTCAACCTGACGGCGGCGTTCCGCCTGATGCGCGCTTCGGTGCGCGGCATGATGAAGGCGCGCTGGGGGCGGATCGTGTCGGTGACCTCGATCGTCGGCGTGACCGGCAATCCGGGGCAGGGCAACTACGCCGCCAGCAAGGCCGGGCTGATCGGGATGTCGAAATCGCTGGCGGCGGAGGTCGCCTCGCGCGCGATCACGGTGAACTGCGTGGCGCCGGGGTTCATCGAGACCGCGATGACCGGCGCGCTGAACGCCGCCCAGAAGGAAAAGCTGCTGGGCGCGATTCCCGCAGGGCGCATGGGCGCGCCGGAGGAGATCGCTTCGGCGGTCGTCTATCTCGCCAGCGACGAAGGCGCCTACGTCACCGGGCAGACGCTGCACGTCAACGGCGGCATGGCGATGATCTAAACGATGATTTGCGGGTTTCGACGGGTGTGCTAAGGGACGCGCGGTCCGGGGATGCGGGCCGGTTCAGGCTGGCGCCGAGCCGCCGCGCACAGGCCGGGAGAGACCCGGCGGCGACACTACGGTTAACCATGGGCCGCTGCGGCTCTTGAACATGAGGGAACTTGAGATGAGCGACATCGCTGAGCGGGTCAAGAAGATCGTCGTGGAGCACCTTGGCGTCGAGGAGGACAAGGTCATCGAGACCGCGAGCTTCATCGACGATCTGGGCGCCGACAGCCTCGACACCGTCGAGCTGGTGATGGCGTTCGAGGAGGAATTCGGCATCGAAATCCCCGACGACGCCGCCGAGACGATCCAGACTTTTGGCGACGCGGTGAAGTTCATCACCGAGAACTCCGCCGGGGCCTGACCCCGCGCCTGCGCCGCGCGCCCGCCTGCGCCGCTTCGGCGCGGGCGGCGCCGCGCGGCGGGGCGGCCATTGCATCACCACCGGAGGCTTGTCGCGCGATGAGACGGGTTGTCATCACCGGGCTTGGCGCCGTGACGCCGCTGGCTTGCGGCGTAGAGCAGACGTGGGCGCGGCTGGTCGCGGGCGACTCGGGCGCAGGCGTGGTGCGCCATTTCGACGCCTCGCACCTGCCCTGCCAGATCGCCTGCGAGATACCGCTGGGCGACGGCGCGGACGGAACGCTGAACATCGACGACTGGATCGCGCAGAAGGACCGGCGCAAGCTGGACCGCTTCATCGTCTATGCGCTGATCGCGGCGCAGCAGGCGGTGGAGGACAGCGGCTGGACGCCCGGCCCGGACGACCGCGAGGCGCAGGAGCGCACCGGCGTGATGGTCGGCTCGGGCATCGGCGGGCTGGAGACCATCGCGGAAGCCGCGATCACGCTGCGCGACCGGGGGCCGCGGCGCATCTCGCCGTTCTTCATCCCCTCGGCGCTGATCAACCTTTGTTCGGGGCAGATCTCGATCAAATACGGCTTCAAGGGGCCGAACCATGCGGTGGTGACCGCGTGCTCGACCGGCGCCCACGCCATCGGCGACGCGATGCGGCTGATCCGCTACGGCGACGCCGACGTGATGGTGGCGGGCGGGGCGGAAGCGCCGATCTGCGAGCTGTCGCTGGCGGGTTTCGCGGCGTGCAAGGCGCTCTCGACCGGGTTCAACGCCGAGCCGACCCGCGCCTCGCGCCCCTGGGACGCGGCGCGCGACGGCTTTGTGATGGGCGAGGGCGCGGGCGTGGTGGTGCTGGAGGAATACGAGCACGCCCGCGCGCGCGGCGCGAAAATCTACGCCGAGGTGCTGGGGTATGGCCTGTCGGGCGACGCCTATCACATCACCTCGCCCGCGCCGGACGGCGACGGCGGCTATCGCGCCATGGCGGCGGCGCTGCGCAGCTCGGGCCTGGGCGCGTCGGACATCGACTATGTGAACGCGCACGGCACCTCGACGCCGATGGGCGACGAGATCGAGCTGCACTCGGTGGCGCGGCTGCTCGGCGATCACGCGAAGAACGTCACGATGTCCTCGACCAAGTCCTCCACCGGGCATCTGCTGGGCGCGGCAGGGGCGATCGAGGCGATCTTCTGCACGCTGGCGCTGCGCGATCAGGTGGCGCCGCCGACGCTGAACCTTGAGAACCCTTCGGCGCCTACCGATCTCGACCTCGCGCCGCTGAAGGCCGTGAAGCGGCGGATCGACGTGGCGCTGTCGAACTCCTTCGGGTTCGGCGGGACCAACGCCTCGTTGATTCTCGGCAAGGCGCCGTGAGGGGGCGCTGAGGGTGCGCAGCATCGCCGCCAACGCGCTGACGCTGCTGGTCGTGCTGGGCGTCGCGCTGGCGGGGGTGGTCGGCTATGGCGTGCGCAGCTTCAACGCCGAAGGGCCGATGGCGGCGCCGCAGACGGTGGTTGTGGCGCGCGGCGCGTCGCTGGACCGGGTGGCGACGCAGCTTGAGCAGGCGGGCGTGATCGCATCCGCGACGCTGTTCCGGCTGGGCGCGCGCTATCAGGGCAAGGACGGCGCGCTGCGCTATGGCGAATACGCGGTTCCGGCGGGCGCCTCGATGGCTCAGGTGCTCGACCTGCTGGTGAGCGGCAAGGTGGTGCAATACGCCGTCGCGGTCGCCGAAGGGCTGACCGCGTGGGAGGTGGCGGAACTGCTGCGGGCGTCGGAGGCGCTGACCGGCGAGATCGACCTCATTCCGCCCGAAGGCTCGCTGGCGCCCGACACCTATGCGGTGCAGCGCGGCGACACCCGCGCGGAGGTGCTGGCGCGGATGACGGCGCTGCAGAACCGCCGGATCGAGGAGGCCTGGGCGATGCGCGCCGAGGGCCTGCCGTTCGCCTCGCCGCAGGAGATGGTGACGCTCGCCTCGATCATCGAGAAGGAGACCGGCGTCGCCTCGGAGCGCGCGCTGGTGTCGGCGGTGTTTCACAACAGGCTGAAGCGCGGGATGCGGTTGCAGTCGGACCCGACGATCATCTACGGGATCACCGAGGGGCAGGGGCCGCTTGGCCGGGCGCTGACGCGCGGCGACATCCAGCGCGCAACGGCGTGGAACACCTACGCCATCGACCGACTGCCGAAAACGCCGATCGCCAATCCGGGCCGCGACGCGCTGATCGCCGCCGTGCGCCCGGCCGAGAGCGACGCGCTGTATTTTGTCGCGGACGGCTCCGGCGGCCACGCCTTCGCCAGCACGCTGGCCGAGCATAACCGCAATGTCGCCGCCTGGCGGGCCATCGAGCGACAGCGCGCGGCGCAATAGTTTGACTGCGCCATTAATACTTTGGCAACTTGAATAAAATTTATCTTTATTCTTGACATTGCGAACGCTGCCTGATAGTAATTGGGCATCGTCAGAAATTGTGAGTCGTATTGAGGGTCGCGCTGGCGCTCGTGCTTTTTTGCGTGAGGTTCATTTTGGCTGGAGCAAGACGGTCGAACGCGGTGGTGCGCCGCGCCTTTGAAAACGCCTGCACGCTCTATGACGAACTGGCGACGGCGCTGACGGCGATCATCATGCGGCTCAAGGCGCAAGGCGAAGCAGCCGGGGCGCTGAGCGGCGAGGAAGCCGACGTCGTCAAGGCGCATCAGAAAACAGTATTGATGGTGTTGGATTTTGAAGCGCAAATTCTCAAGCGCCGCATCGGCGCCGTCGCCGCCGCAAATGCCGGAAAGCGGCTCGACCTCGACGCCGCCCGCGCCGAGGTCGCCGGCAGACTTGATCGCCTCGCAGCCGCCGAAGGAACGTGAGGCGTTCTTGCGGACCCTGAGCGCCAACGCGCTGGCCGCGCTGCCCTACCTGTTCGAGTTCTGGGCGCGGCCCGGCCATCAGCTGCCGCCCGACGGCGACTGGACGACCTGGGTGGTGATGGGCGGTCGCGGCGCGGGCAAGACGCGCGCCGGGGCGGAGTGGCTGCGCGCGCAGGCCGAAGGCGCGACGCCCGACAGCCCCGGCGCCGCGCGGCGCATCGCGCTGGTGGCGCAGACCTGGGAGCAGGCGCGCGAGGTGATGGTGTTCGGCGACAGCGGGATCATGGCGTGCTCGCCGCCCGACCGTCGCCCGGCCTATCTGGCGACCCGGCGCAAGCTGGTGTGGCAGAACGGGGCGGAGGCGCAGCTTTTCTCGGCGGCGGACCGGAATCGCTGCGCGGCCCGCAGTTCGACGCGGCGTGGTGCGACGAGCTGGCGAAATGGCGCAAGGGCGAGAAGGCGTGGGACATGCTCCAGTTCGGCCTGCGGCTGGGGACGCATCCGCGTCAGGTGGTGACGACGACGCCGCGCGACAACGCGCTGCTGCGGCTGATCCTGTCCGACCCGTCAACGGTGATGACCACGGCGCCGACGGCGGCCAACCGCGCCAATCTGGCGGCGGATTTTCTGGAGAGCGTGACGCGGCGCTATGCGGGCACCCATCAGGGCAGACAGGAACTGGGCGGCGAGTTCCTGACAGAGACGCCCGGCGCGTTGTTTTCGCGCAGCGGGATCGAGGCGGCGCGGGTGCGCATGGCGCCGCAGATGGACCGTGTGGTGATCGGCGTCGATCCGCCGGTCACGAGCGGGCCGGACGCCGACGCCTGCGGCATCGTCGCGGTCGGGCGCGCGGGCGAGGCGTTCTATGTGCTGGCCGACTGCTCGGTGCGCTCGGTCACGCCCGCGGCCTGGGCGGCGCGGGTGGTCGCCGCGTGGCGCGAGCATGGCGCCGACCGGATCGTGGCGGAGGTCAATCAGGGCGGCGAACTGGTGGCCGAGATGATCCATCGCGTGGACGCCTTCGCCCCGGTGAAGAGCGTGCGCGCCTCTCGCGGCAAGACAGCGCGGGCGGAGCCGGTGTCGCTGCTCTACGAGCGCGGGCTGGTGCGCCATGTCGGCGCGCATCCGGCGCTGGAGGATGAGCTTTGCGGCTTTGGCGACCCCGGCCATAGCCCCGACCGGGTGGATGCGCTGGTCTGGGCGCTGGCGGAGCTGATGCGCGCGCCGGGCGCCGGGCCGCGGGTGCGGTCGCTGTAACGAAACCGGAATTTTCAGGAGGCGCCGATGGCGTTCAGCTTTTTTGGCGCGCGGCGTGAAGCCGCGCGGGCGGTGAAGGCGTCCGCCGTGGGCGCGATGACCGCAATCCATGGCCTGGGCCGCGCCGCCTGGACGCCGCGCGACACCGTCTCGCTGACGCGGGTCGGCTATGGCGGCAACGTGGTCGGCTTTCGCTGCGTGCGCATGATCGCCGAGGCCGCCGCCGCGATTCCGCTGCGCTTCACCGAGGGCGGCGCGGCGCTGGCCGAGCATCCGCTGATGACGCTGCTGGAGCGGCCCAGCCCCGGCCAGGACGGCGCCGCTATGCTGGAGGCGGTCTATGGCCATCTGCAACTGGCTGGCAACGCCTATATCGAGGCGGCGACGCCGGTGGAGGGGCGGGGGCCGACCGAACTCCACGTGCTGCGCCCGGACCGGATGCGGGTGGCGCCCGGGCGCGACGGCTGGCCCGAGGCGTATGAATATCGGGTGGGCGCCTCGGCGCACCGCTTCGCCATGAACTGCGACGCGCCGCCGATCCTGCATCTGCGGGCGTTCCACCCGCTCGACGACCATTACGGGATGTCGCCGCTGGAGGCGGCGGCGACGTCGATCGACGTGCACAACGCCGCCGCCAAGTGGACCAAATCGCTGCTCGACAACGCCGCGCGCCCCTCCGGCGCCGTGGTCTATCGCGGCGTGGACGGCGCCGGGTCGCTGACCGACGAGCAATACAAGCGGGTGGTCGAGGAGCTGGAGAGCAACCATCAGGGCGCCCAGAACGCGGGCCGGCCGATGCTGCTGGAGGGGGGGCTGGACTGGAAGCCGATGGGGTTCTCTCCGTCCGAGATGGAGTTTCTGGAGACCAAGAACGCGGCGGCGCGTGAGATCGCGCTGGCGTTCGGGGTGCCGCCGATGCTGCTGGGCCTGCCCGGCGACAACACCTACGCGAATTATCAGGAGGCCAATCGCGCCTTCTTCCGGCAGGCGGTGATGCCGCTCGTCCGCCGGACGGCCGCCGCCCTGTCGGGGTGGCTGGGCTGGAGATGGGGCGGCGCAGTGCGGCTGGAGGCCGACCTCGACAAGGTTCCGGCGCTGTCGGGAGAAAGGGATGCGCAATGGAGAAGGATCGCAGCGGCCAGCTTTCTGGACGACCACGAGAAGCGCCAGTTGCTCGGCCTGCCGCCCCGCAGCGGCACGCGCTGACGCCGCCCCGGCAGGCGCCCGCGCCGCGCGTGGTGCTGGAGCCGTTCGAGGTGGCGGAGGCGCGGCGGCTGGCGCAGTTGCGGGTGATGGGGCGGCGCTGGCGGGCTTTGCAGACGCGGCTGAACGCCGTCACCACGCTGATGAACGCCTACCACAAGCGGCCCTGAGTGATGCAGCAGCAAGGGAGTATTTCCATGCAGACCCGCGCCGTGCAGGCCGCGCCCGGCCTGGAGACCAAGTTCATCGCCTTCGATGAGCGCGCCGCGTTGAGCGACGGGCGGATCGAGGGCTACGCCAGCCTGTTCGGGCTGACCGACCAGGGCGGCGACGAAGTGGCGCCCGGCGCCTTCGCCGTGTCGCTGGCGCGCAAGGGCCGCTCGGTCAAGCTGCTCTGGCAGCACGACCCGGCCCAGCCGATCGGGGTGTGGGAGGCGCTGCGCGAGGATGCGCTGGGCCTGCATGTCTCGGGACGGCTGATCACCGAAGTGCGCCGGGGCGCCGAGGCCGCCGCGCTGCTGAAGGCGGGCGCGGTGGACGGCTTGTCGATCGGCTATCGCGCCATCCGCTCGGAAAAGACGCCGGGCGGCGGGCGGCGGCTGATCGAGGTCGATCTTTGGGAAGTGTCGCTGGTGACGTTTCCGATGCTGCCCGAAGCCCGCGCCCTGAGCGGCGCGAAGACCGACGCCCTTGCCGGGCAGGCGGAGGACGAAGCCGCCCGCGCCCTGGCCGAGGCGCTGCGCGAGGCGCGCGGCGTGTTCTCCTGAACCCGCCGCCCGCAGGACAGACCTTTTCAACGACGGAGTATTTCATGGCCGACCGCGACGCGCCTGTTGGCGCCGACAAGGCGAGCGTTGTGCTCGACACCAAGGCCGAGGTTGCGAACTTTGTTCGTGATCTCAAGTCTTTTCAGGAAAGGATTGAAGTGAAGATGAAAACCCAGGACGACCGGATCTCGATGCTGGATCGCAAGGGCGCCGAGCGTCCGGCCCTGTCGCGCGCCGCCGACGACCAGACCCCGCACCGCAAGGCGCTGGACGCCTATCTGCGGTCAGGCGACGAGGCGGGCCTGCGCGCCGTATCGGTGGAGCGCAAGGGGCTGACCACCGCCGTCGCCGCCGAGGGCGGCTATCTGGTCGATCAGCTGACCGCCGCGCGCATCGAGGGCGTCAAGCGCGGCGCGGGCGCCGTGCGCGCGGTCGCCAATGTGGTGCAGATCGAGGCCGGCGTGTTCGAAGTGCTGGTGGACCGGGGCGACCTTGAGACCGGCTGGATCACCGAAGGCGCCGCGCCGACCGAGACCGCGCCGTCGCTGTTCGACAAGGTGAGCATTCCGCTGCACGAGCTGTCGGCGCTGCCGCGCGCCTCGCAGCGGCTGCTGGACGACAGCGCCTTCGACATCGAGGGCTGGCTGGCCGACCGGATCGCCGAGAAGTTCGCCCGCGCCGAGAACGCCGCCTTCGTCACCGGCGACGGGGTGGACAAGCCGACCGGTTTCCTGAGCTATCCCAAGGTCGCCGCCAACGCCTGGGCCTGGGGATCGCTGGGCTATGTCGCCACCGGCGCGGCGGGCGCGTTCAACCCGACCGATCCGGCCGATGCGCTGGTCGATCTGGTCTATAGCCTGGGCGCGCGCTATCGCAGCAACGCGGTGTTCGCGATGAACTCGAAAACCGCCGGCGCGGTGCGCAAGATGAAGGACGCCGACGGCAAGTTCCTTTGGTCGGAGAGCCTGAGCGCTGAGCAGGCCCCGCTGCTGCTGGGCTATCCGGTGTTGTCGGTCGAGGACATGCCCGACATCGCGCCCGACGCCTTCGCCATCGCGTTCGGCGATTTCCGCGCCGGCTACACCATCGCCGAGCGGCCCGACGTGCGCATTCTGCGCGACCCCTACTCCGCCAAGCCGCACGTGCAGTTCTTCGCCACCAGCCGCGTGGGCGGCGACGTGACCGATTTCGGCGCCATCCGGCTGCTGAAGTTCGCCGCCGCCTGAACCATCGCCGCGTGATGGAGAACGGACCCGGCGCCGGATGCGGCGCCGGGATGGAACAGCTTTTTGCGAGGCGGTGACGTCATGCTGATCGATGCAGCCCGGCCCTCGGCTTCCGCCGAGATGGTCGCTGAACTGGCCGCCCACCTGCGGCTGCCGCAGGGGTTCGCCGACGACGCCGCGTCGGAAGCGGCGCTGGCGCGGCTGATGGATGCGGCGGCGCGCGTGGTAGAGGACCGCACGCGCCGCGCGCTGCTGCAGCGCGTGATGCTGCTGCGGGTGAGCGCGTGGGATAGCCCTGACGCGCTGAGCCTGCCGGTGGAGCCGGTCGCGCAGGTCCTCGAACTGGCGCTGGCGCACGACGACGGCGCCCGCGCGACGGTCGATCCCGCGCTCTGGCGGCTGGCGAGCGTGGACGGGCGTTCCGCGATCCGGGCGCGGGCCGGGCGGCGGCTGCCGCCGATCCCGCGTGACGGCCATGCCGAGGCGCATCTTGTGGCGGGCTATGGCGGCGCCTGGGGCGATGCGCCGGAGGACCTGCGGCTGGCGGTGATCCAGCTTGCGGCGCATTTCTTCGAGCAGCGCGCCGAGGCGGCGCGCGGCCCGGCGTCGCTGCCGCTGAGTGTCGCCGCGCTGCTGGAGCCGTATCGGCGGGTGCGGGTGGGAGGGCGGCTGATCTGACCCGGGTGCTGGCGGTGGGGGGGCGCGGGGACGGGCCCGCCAGCGGCGGCGGCGTGG
>Ga0100383_1001213_pt1 | contig 17771 bp, 17 predicted proteins | sample CryGeymeta201507_FD_81565 | JGI IMG/M metagenome (GOLD analysis project Ga0100383, IMG submission 81565) | Groundwater microbial communities from Crystal Geyser aquifers in Utah, USA - Crystal Geyser metaG 2015-07 | ecosystem: Environmental > Aquatic > Deep subsurface > Groundwater | place: USA...
AAAAACATGCATCTCTTATTGGGCATAGCGCTGCTTGATACGCGTCCTGTACAGGTATTTTTTTCAGGAACCGGAGATCTCACTGTATGGACGGGCGATGGTGCTAACATGCACACCGGCAGCGAACTCATCGCTACGTCGTTTACGGAAAACGGCACCGAGCCTTTTGCGCAGATGGATATCGGCAACATCCCTCCGCATCATGTGATCATCATTTCTACCTCCGATCTGTTTACCCACCTCCCTCCACAGGTACTCGCGCAGCAGATGCGCATCGCTTCCCCCGCAATTGCGCTGGAACAATGTCATAACTACCTCCAGAGCAAACATGCGCCGCACGCGCTCCCCATACTCCTCATTACGACTCCAGATGCAGCGAGTAGCACGCCCTCACCATCTCCCGCAGCGTCCCGCATATCCCTTCAACAAACCATGCGGGCAGTGCGTGCGGCAATCAGGGTATGCGCAACTTTCGGAAAACGTGCAGGGCAGCGCCTGTTGCATCGTAACCATGCAACAAAAAAATCAGCAACAACGCTTGCTCCCGCTTTTCCGACACTCGTGCAAAAAGGCATTCAAAAAAGTATGGCGGGATTTCGACGGTTCTCTATAGTCCAACGCACACTCTTGAGTATATGTGCCGCACTTGTACTCATCCTGTTGTTGAATTTGGGTACACACACATCGCAAAAAATACAGGATGCGCGCGATCAACTCTTTACTGATCTGCAGGCGCAAATCGCGCAACATCAAGAATCAGCGCAAGCCGCGCGCATTTACGGCAATGAGCAGGAAGCGTTGGCGAACGTTAAACAAGCGCTTATGCTGACAAAACAGCTTCCTACCGTAACCGCAGAACAGCAAACCTACAAAGCCGAAACCGATCAGCACCTTACCAAAATACTGCATGATCTTCAACACGTTTTTACGGTAAACAATCCTACACTCCTTTTTGATTTTTCAGGCGATGGTTTCTATGGACTCGCTCGCCCTAACCTCTTGGTACGCATTGATGAGGAGTTTGTGGTTTACGACCCATCTTATGAGGCGTTGTGGCGCATAGCATTTGCTACAACGTCCGTACCCCAACGCACGGTCGTACCCTCGGTATACGCACTTGTTGCTGACGATGCGCGTATACTGGCAATAAGTTCGGAAAATGGCACGGCACACATTTTGAATATCGCCACTGACGGTACTCGTACAACGCTTGGAGAAACAACTATCATTCCGCCAACTCCGCAAGGTTTCGCGATGTACCATAACAACCTCTATCTTCTTGATGCTGAAAAGGCGCAACTGTATAAAATGTTCGTAAGCGCACAAGGATTGGGCGTATCTTCCCCTTGGCTCCAAGAACACTACGACACGCTTGCAGAAACGAACAGTATTGCCATAGACGGCGATATTTATTTCGCTACTGCCAAAACGCTGGTAAAATATACGCGGGGTACACAAGCGTCATTTACCTTCACGCAAGAGTATATTGACCCGCCGTTGCAAGGCATGAAACAAGTAAAAACCGAGCGAGAGAGCGACTCCCTCTACCTTTTGGAAGCTGCGGGAAAGCGGCTCATCATACTCACAAAAAAGGGGGTTTTAGAAGCCCAATATCTGTTCAATAATCGGATAGTGCATGCTTTTGCGCTAGATGAAGCATCCCGCAAGGGATATGTGCTTATAGACCATGGCCTGTATGCGTTTCCATTGGATCATCTCAAAACAAAAAGTGAGGAGTAAGGAGAAGTACGGGAGAAAAGAAAAAACCGCACAGCGTTAAGGCGTTAGCGGTTGATGTGCCAATGTCATAGCTATATGTAACCCCTCTCTTTTCCCTATTGGAGACAATCTTGGACAATGCACTTCACCAAACCTTGATGCTCGGATTTAACAGGACATACTCCGGTAATTTCGGAGAGCATACAAGATAATCCGATGGTATGCTGATGTATATTTCGCAAGATCAGTGGTATTACCTCTTCACCTATACTGACTATTTCGCTATATTCCGGACGAGCTATTATGAGTTCTATGGTAGAAAAGTGTGCGGTACTTGCAATCCATTTCTCCAGCAACGTAGAAAACATCTGCTCCATTTCGTTCGCCACGGCAACCTCCTGAAAAAAAGAACTGCATAAAAAGATAAGAACCTAGCACAGAAAAACGTATCAGTCTTATGGTACTCACTGCATCTTAGGGTACTCACTGATTGTTGTCAAACAAACCAATCCCCAAAATCACGGTCGTGATTTTGGGGATTGGTTTGTTTGTTGCGAGATATGCTTACCGGTTCGGACTTCAGATTTTCAATATACTTCTCCTATAGCTCTCACCGAAAAAAAACCCGACATCTTTTGGTGATGTCGGGTTTTTCAACTCACGCGAAGTAGAAACTACTTTAAGGTAACCTTGCCGCCGGCTTCTTCAATCTGTTTCTTCAGGGCTTCAGCTTCTTCTTTTTTAAGCCCCTGTTTCACCATGGCAGGCGCACCGTCCACCATGTCTTTTGCTTCTTTCAAACCAAGACCGGTTGCGGCTTTGACGACCTTAATGACGCCGATTTTGTTGGAACCTCCATCGGTCAATTCAACATCAAAGGAGGTTTTCTCCTCTGCGGCCGGAGCGGCGGCGCCTGCGGCCGGAGCGGCGGCGATGGCTACCGGAGCGGCGGAGACGCCAAATTTTTCCTCAAGTACTTTAACAAGTTCCGCAAGGTCAAGAACGGACATCTTTTCAATATCGCCTACAAGAGATTTGAATTTCGCGGGAACTTCTACGTCTTTCTTTTCCTCTTTTTTTTCTTCAGTCATATGGATGCGTAACAATAAATAATTAAGATTTAGCTTCCTTGACCGCGTTCAATACGCCGACCAGGTTGCGCAAGTTGCCGGAGAGTACGCCAACAAATCCGGAGATAGGTGCCTGACAAGAACCTACAAGTTTTGCCAAGAGATCCTGTTTTCCGGGTAAACTCGCAAGCCGCGCAATTTCCTCTTTACCGACAATCGCTGCTTCCAGTATTCCCGCCTCAAGATGCATCTGCTCATGGTCTTTGGCGAATGCCGCGAATATTTTTGCGGCGGTTACTTCGTCATGTACACCAAATCCAGCAAGAATATTGCCTTGCCACCCCTCAAATCCTTCGGATTCCAGTTTTTTTTCTTTGAGCGCTCGGGAAAGCAGCGTCTTCTTTACTACACCGCAGAGAACGGATGCTTCGCGGCATTTGTCACGAAGCTCTTCAACGGCTTTAACGCTCAATTTGGTAAAGCTTGCAAACACCGTGCCTTTTGCCTGTGCGATATTTTCCGTCAGGCGCGCGACTTCCAGTTCTTTTTCTGATCTTGTTTTTGGCATAGTTGGTGAATTTTATCCAAAAAAATAAACGACCTTTTGGTCGTAGACACTGCTGAAAAAATATCTCAACGATTGATATTTTCCCTCGGTAAGCGTACTTTAATCCCCTTTTGCGGAGAGCTTACAGTCTACGGGTGTACTTTTGAGTACGAGGTAAAGTATACGTTACACTCCAAAAAATGTCAATTGGTCAATTGGTTGACAAAACCATCGTTCAATGATAGGTTGGAAATTGTTTCAGGATAGTATGGCACCTTTCAAATTCCCAGAGGAGGTGTGTCTATGGACACGAACCAACCAAAAAATCCCCTACCTAACTTTGAGAACAAATTCGCACTGATCCGTAAGGAGATTCAGTGCCTCCCGGAAGAGCAGCAAGCTAAACTCCTGAAATTGGTAGATTCAACCGAGCAGCTACACAAGCAGTTGCGCGAAATGACTGCTCAAGCCCTTACCTGTTTCGGCAACCTGCAATTCGGCATCAAGTATCTAATCTTTGACTTGGATGCGACCAAACGGGAAAACAAAGAGCTGCGTAAAGCTCTGGGAGAAATAGAAGGTCTTTGATAGAAACCGACTCCCGCAGGCACATTGTGTAAGCGGGGGTTTTCTTTTCTCGGATAAAATTATTCTACGACTGTACCCATAAAGCTCTTTCCTTCAAAAATACATCCAAGATTTTTGAGTTTCTTCCCATTGACAAGTATCAATTTTAGGTGCATTTTTTGCGCCTTTTTGGTTGCAATCGGGTCAAATGGCGTATGCATGCCGGGTGTCCATTTCTGTCCGGTGAGTTTTTGCAATTCCTTCCAGGTCATTGCTTTAAGGGGAGTGGCTTGTGCGTATTTTTTTGGATCTGCGGTGTATGCGTAATCAATATTGGAAAGATTGATGATAGTAGTAACGCCATAGAGTTTCGCCAAGCTCACCGCCATAAAATCGGTTGACCTGCCCGGTCGCCACCCTGCACCGATACACACGGGACGTGTGATCTTTTCACGTACCTTCGGTTCAGTCAAAATGCGCGGATGCGCGATGCTGCGTAACACCGTTCGCAAAAGATGTGCATTCAACCGTGTTGCGTGAATACCTAGCCAATCCTTGTCCTCATCTTGCACGACACCGGCTGCGGCGGCAGCCTGCTGATAGGCGCGCGCCGTTCTGCCCCCTCCGACAATAATAAAAAAACGGCAGTTCTTCGCCGTATACTTTTTGATGAATTTCACAAACGCGCGTACATATACCACGTCAATACTATCCGGAACGAGTATGGACCCGCCAAGAGAAATGATGAATGTCTTTGACATAGCTTATAGATTGCTCAAAAACCCTTTTCGTTTGTTCATTGTGTTAGGGAAGGTATTTCCGCTTATTCGCATTGTGCTCATCCAATGTTCTACTGAAAACCGCTTTACCGGTTTGCGGATCCGTTAAAAAATACCAGTAAGGATTATCAGCAGGATATACTGCGGCTTCCAATGCGGCGCGTCCCGGATTGGATATGGGACCCGGTGGCAATCCCGCATATTTATAAGTGTTATAAGGCGAATCAATCGCCAGATCATCCAGCGATACACTTGGTGTTTTCTTTCCTGTAATATAATTTACCGTTGAGTCCGCCTGCAACGGCATGTCTGCGGCAAGTCGCTTCATAAACACCCCTGCAACGCTTTTCATATCATCCGCGCCAATAGCCTCCCGCTCAATAATACTTGCCAAAGTTACCACCGCATAGACCGACCTATCCGAGTGCTGAATGCTCGCCCGCAAGTCAGGCGAGAGTTTGCGGTCAAAAGTTTCCAACATTTTTTGCAAAATATCCTGTGCAGTGGCATTTTTGAATATCCTGTAGGTATCGGGAAACAGGTATCCTTCCAGCGAAGCGTTTTTTGGCTTATCCAACAAAAATACATACCTATCAATTGGTGCACTCTCTGCACTCTCCAAAAACTCGCTTGCTTCCGCAATGTCCTGTTCATCGAGATACAGGGCTATCTGTTCGCGCGTCCATCCTTCTACTATGGTAATAGTACGTTCATTGGAAATTGTTTCTCCGCGCACAAGTCGATCAACAATATCCGCGATGGTAATACTCGGTAAAAATTCATATTTGCCCGCCTTCAGCGTTTCGTCCACATCTTTCACCCGCGCATAGATCCTAAAATAAAAGGGATCGCGTATAAGATGCTGCTCTTCCAAATGTGCACTGATCGTCGCGACACTCTCCCCTTCCGTAACACTAAAGAGCAGGGGTTGCATAGTGTTTGCACCGGGCTGCGCCGGCTGATGGATGCCAAAAACAAACGAGCCCAAAAAAAAGAGTCCGATGAGCAAGAGAACGAGAAAGGTAAAAATGACTTTAGCCATATGTATATCTAAAATGAACTTTATCCTAAACGCATGCCGATGTACAATATAATAGAAACTAGGACAACAACACCACCAACAACAATGATTGCCATGAGAATACTTGCGAAAATACTTTTTACATACCGGGAAAGAAAAACTGCTCTTATTGTATCCAAATGGCTCATGTCATTTTGTCTACAACGTTTATAGCACTTAATAATACCCTTAAGTAGTACATAATCGCCATCAAACCAAAGTAGTAACTCCTTCCTTGCTTCTTGTTTATCATTTTGTAGTCGAAAACTCTTTAAATTATTAAGTAACTTAAAGGTATTTATTTTTTCTTGGTCAGGAAAATCTTGTTTGTAATAATCTTCAAACATATTGTTTTAAATTTTTTTCTTCCAGTTTTCCCACAATATCTTTGACCTCTTGGGCGCGATCACGTGGACAAACAAGAATGGCATCTTCCGCCTCCATAAGTATCATATCATGCACACCGATTGTTGCAACCAGTTTTCCACTTGTCGTATGCATAAAGTTGCCACTGCTGTCTTGCGCGATATGGAGTGACCCGTTTTTTATCGCTTGCGGCAAATCATCCACGACCTCGGCAATGCTTCGCCAATGACCGATATCGGTCCAACCGAAATCCCCGGGGACTACCAGAAGTTTCTCCGCTTTTTCCAAAATACCGTAGTCAATAGAAATAGGCTCCAGTGCGGAAAAACATGCTTCCACCGCCTCTCGCGAGCAACTTTCACCCAACTTACGAAATTGTGTTGTGTGTCCGGGTAAATATTTTCCAAATAAAGCGCAGAGTGTGTCCAGCCGCCACACGAAGAGTGCAGGATTCCACAAATACTGCCAACTTGAGATATAGGTTTTGGCTGTCGCCAAATCGGGCTTTTCCACAAACCGCCGCACCGCGTAGACACGCATGCCGTTACAGGACATTTTTTTCACTCTCCACCTCAATGTAGCCATACCCCGTTTCCGGATACGTCGGGTTAACACCCAAGAGTACGGCATGATCTGGATATTGGGTAACCGCACGCGCCGCCGCATCCAGGGCGGCGAAAAATTTTTGGTTGTCTTTGATGTACTGATCTGCGTTGAGCGTTACCAATATCTCCCGAGAATTTTTTTTAGCCAATACATACGCCGCATAACCTATGGCTGTAGCCGTATTTTTTTTATTGGCTCTAAAAGCAACTGTTCCTCTTGTATATCTGGGAGTTGTTGCAGATTTTTTTCACGCTGTTGGATGTTTGCTGATATAAAAATTGCTTCATCAGAAAATTTTTCCCGTGCGCGCTTGTATGTTTCCTGCAACAAGGTACGATCGCCCAAGATGGCGTGGTGCTGTTTGGGATTGTTTTTTCGCGAGAGCGGCCACAGCCGCGTTCCCGATCCTCCGGCAAGTATGAGTGCAAGCATACCTTATAGTTACCTCTTCCTATACTATCACGTCTCAAGGTAAAAGCAACATCCATAATTTCAAGAGGAAGGAGTGTGGTTGAGCGTTACGCACCGCATTATAAAAGTAAATACCAGTACTTGCTTTTTTTTGTTGAATGTGCTATAATAACCTCACGCTGGAGTAAAAAACAAACACAGCGCAAAAATAATCCGCCAACAGCGGATACAAAAACAAAAACCCATGTTAAAAAACAAAAGTATCTTTGCGTCCGTTTTTTTCTCTGTACGTGTCGTCCATAGGAGAAACACCGCATGGTCAAAAGTGGCTGTAGGAGGTGTTTTTTTGTTGATCGCGGGATCCATGGTACTGCAGTTGCATGCGGCTTCCGCCACTTCCATAACCGCGCAAACTCTGCTGGAACTTACCAACAGCCAGCGCGTACTTGCCGGTATTGCTCCATTGGTTGAAAACACGATCCTTGCGCAAGCTGCACAGCAGCATGCCGCCGACATGGCGCAACAGCACTACTTTGCACACACGAATCCGCAAGCAAAACGTTTTTCCTCGTGGATCCGCAACGCTGGTTATCCGTATAGCCGGGTAGGAGAAAACCTTGCCATGGATTTCTTGACCGGTGAAGGCGTGGTCGGCGGTTGGATGGGAAGTCAGGCGCACCGCACTAACCTGCTTGATGTCCGTTATACCGATATGGGTATTGCGGTTACTCAAGCCATCGTCGCAGACCATACCACGACACTCGTCGTACAGGTATTCGGCGCACCGCTTGAAGCTTCGCTATCCGAATCCTATATTACAACAACAGAAAGCACTCCGCAGCAAATGAGTACCGTGCCGCTTACAAATGCCGCAACGCCCTCAACGAATCATGAGCCGCTGTTTCCCAAACTCCATGTCGTAACCATGCTCGCCTATCTCCAGCATACGATGGTGAACCCCCATGATCAACCACATACCTTCCCGCCTACAACGCCCACAGCAACAATCCAAAACCAAGAAGGATTCGATAGACGCCGAAAATCGTCAGTGGATAACGACGGGTAAAATGCAGAAAGTATTTGATTACAAAAAAACCGACAACCGCGGAGGTTGCGGCGCCGATTGCCATAAGCAGTAAGATATCGCTACCCACTCCCGCTTGTGTCAAATCCCAGGATTTTTTAAGTCCCGCGAGTGCTATTGCGGGTATACCCAATAAAAAACCGAACCGCACCGCATCTTCCCGCTTTAATCCCAAACTCATTCCTGCTATAATGGTAGCGCCGGATCGGGATACACCCGGAAAGAGCGCGAGTGACTGAAACATGCCGATGGAGAGCGCGTCTTTCCATGAGAGTGTTTCCATGCCACGCAGCTTGCCCCCCCATTTTTCCGCGGCAATGAGCAGCGCCCCAAAAAAAATGAGTAGGGGGATGAGTGTGCCGAGTCCCCGAAAGTACTGCTCAATAATCCGCTCAAATGCCACACCTATGATAATTGCCGGAATAGTTCCCACAGCGAGAAATGATGCTAGTGTTCGCTCCGGTGAAGGTTTCCACATTCCGGCTAACAGTTTTTTGATATCCGACCAAAAAAAGAGTACGAGCGCCGCGAGCGTACCCACATGCAGCGCGACATCAAAAGCAAGCTCATTTTCTGCAACCGACAAACCAAGCCGGTGCGCGATTACTAAGTGTCCGGAACTTGAAACGGGTAAAAACTCGGTGAGCGCCTGCAGAATACCGAGTATGATGGATTCAAAATAAGTCATAGGCATGCATACGTTCTTACTTCCAATCTCAAACTTCTGACTTCTTAGTATGATACACGACTACCTCTATCTTGTCATTCCGATTGTTGCCGTAGTAACCAGCCAAGTGGTAAAACTGGCGACTGACGGCATTAAGGGTAATCTGGATATCAAGCGTATTTTTGAAACCTACGGTGGTATGCCCTCGTCTCACGCGGCGTTTGTCGGATCACTTGCAACTATTGTTGCCCTAGAACAGGGCATTACTACTCCCCTTTTCGGAACCGTATTTGTTTTTGGTGTTTTGGTGCTGCGTGATGCACTTGGTCTTCGTCACATCATTAGCCGCCAAAACCAAACACTGAATGCCCTCCATAAAGATGCACAGCTCCCTGAACGCATTCACCACACGCTTGTGGAAGTTATTGCGGGACTCGTATTGGGATTTGTCATTGCACTCGTTTTCCGGTTAGGGTAGAATAAAGTTTCGGGCACGTAGCTGCATGCAAAACAGTCATTTGGGCTGTTTTTTAGTGAATGCGCAGCAGCAAGACATCAGACACGCGCTCTGTCAGAACCTGATTATCAACCAATCAAAGAAGGAGAATGGAAGCATAAAAACTATGCTACACTAACACATAGTATCTATGCAAGGTACTTCCCCGATCAACAAGAAAAAAGCTTGGCAGCGCGAGATACTTATACTCTTGCTCTATGCTTTTGTTTTCTGCGTTCTCACCTATCCTCTCTTACTCCAGTTTTCAAGCAGTATTATAGGAACCCCTCATAGTGACGCGTCTATTTTTTTATGGAACGCGTGGCAATTTGAAAAGAAACTGCTTAGCGCTGATTTTAGCTATACGACATCTGACATATTCTTTCCGCATTCGGTATCGCTTCTGACGCACACCTATACGCAATTTCAATCATTTCTCGTATTTCTCGTTAATCGTATCTTTGATAATATTGTGTTGAGTTTCAATATTATCTTTCTGCTTTCTTCCGTAGCATGCGCTTATTTCTCTTATCGTTTTTTCTTGCTGCACACGACGAGCGCGTTAGCCGCAGTCCTTGGAGGATTGTTTTTTACATTCCAACCACTTTGGAGTTTGTATGCGCACTTTGGAACACAAAACCTCATAAGTCTCTGGTACCTCCCTTTGGCACTCTATCTCTTCGCCCTATCACATACGCACTCAAGGAAGATTTTTTCTTTTGGGGCCGGGAGCGTTTGGGGACTCTCATTGGTGAATGACCTTTACGTTTTCGTTTTTACCGGTGTCGCTTTGGTTTTATACGCAGTAAGCATCTCTGCTTTCGCCAAATCATTAGCATTTCGGCGTGTAGGTAAAATGTTCTTTTTCGTGTGCGTTGGCTTCGCCGTAACTGCGGGATGGAAAATATGGATTATGGTGCATCATAGTAGAGAATTCTCTCGCATTCCTCTACCATCCACGGCTGATGTCGATTATTATCATACCGATATCATAAACCTCATACGCCCATCAGCACTGCATCCAATCTGGGGAAATTTGCATACGCTGTGGATCCCCTCCTCACTCACCAACGGCAATGAGTTCATCGGCTTTACGGCTCTTATCCTCATACTACTTGCCATAATGCTGAAAATTACGGCAGAGGATAAAAGCATACCAAATCCTAGGAGTGATGCATGCAATATACTTCGCAGAAAAATGTTTTGGTTTTCCGTTTCGGGCTACAGCATCGCATTACTTCTCGCACTTGGTCCATTTCTGCACATCTTTGGGAAAAGCCTGCATATTCCCATGCCCTACGTGTTTCTGCACAAAATACTTCCTGCTATCTATAATCTTCGCGTTCCTATTCGCTGGTTGATGCTCGCGCAATTTTTTCTTGCAGGTATTATAGTGGTACTTGCTGAAAGTATTTTCGTCCGCTACAAAAGACCTATGCGCATTTTTGTGTTTGTAATTTTTATACTCGGTATGATTGTAGATGTGTCCTATATTCCACAACACCTTTTACCGATATATGGACAAGAAACAACGCTATTTGAGAACATCCGTGATAATAAAGAAAACAAAACATTTTTATACTTACCCTTTTCCATCAGCGACGGGTATTTCCTTTTGGGAGAAAAATCACTTCTGCCACTTGCCTATCAAGTAGTTGTGCAACAACCTATGTTATACGGTCATATAAGCCGACTTGATCCTGCGCTACGCGAAGCTTACGCACATGAACCTGTCTTAAAATACCTTTTACAGTATCAATCATTGCAACCTGATCTGGCAGACATTGATGAATTTAACTTGCGGCATTTTTTCGCTACCTACAACGTTGCGACCATTGTACTTGATAAGAGGCTCGTAGACCTTGAAACTACTCAAGCAACACAACTCATAGACTATCTCACCAACGCTCTCGGCTTTGCTTTGCAATCAGAATATTCCAATGTGCAAATCTATAAGAAGTAAACAACCTCTCTTTCTTGAGAGGTTGTTCTTCATGCTTTTTAGGGGTCTGCACGTTCTCTTTAATCATCAAACGACCCTACTTCGATCTTGCGCAGATCGTTGTTGGTGATACCCAAGCTCAAAAATCGCATGATTTGGTAGGCCGTAGGACCGTCCTTCATATAATAGCGCTTACCATCCACGGGATTAACATACCACGCCTCTCCCCCGCCTTCTACCTGGAGCAGTATCTTGCCTTTAAGGCGGTTCGCTAAATTCGTGTCAAGCACCCATTGTGCCGTAGAAAGAGGGTTGTAGCCGTTTCTTGCCTCTTCTCCGTCTTGATAACCATCATCGTCGGTATCCGGATCGTTAGGATCCGTTCCTAAGGCATTTTCAATTTTATCAGCCAGACCATCTTGGTCAGTGTCGGTATCCTGGAGCCTCTCTTCAATGCCTACGGGAATTTTAGCTAAATCTGCATTGGTAATGCCAAGACCAAAGGCTTTAAGCGCCTGGTAGGCGGCATTACCGTCTTTCAGGTAATACTTCCCTCCTGATATTTCATCCACATACCATGCCTCCCCTTTTTCCTCTACCTGGAGAAGGATTCTTCCTTTAAGACGTTCGGTGAGTTTTGCGTCTATGGTTGTAGCCAATGCGCGCTCTTTTGCAATGAGTAATTGCTCAAGAGTTGAGATGCGGTATTCAAGCGCCTTGATACGCTCGCGGAGACGCCGGAGTTCGGGAAAGGTAGAGTCATCAACCGTAACATTCTCATGATAAGTAAGTTCTTGCTGGTTGTCGCAAGCTGGTTTTTGGCCGATTCGTTTTGCGTTACATACCCTAATCATATAACTATACCCTTCACGTAATTTCCAATTCTTATCATCCCCAAGTTGCAAGCTGTGGTGTGTTTGAGGTTCATAGTATTCTATGCTTACCGAATGCCAATATTCTTCACTGCTATCTATCTCGTACCACTGTACTTCGTAGTAGGGAGCGGGAATGTTGGTATCCCATAATACTTTTGCTGTTCCGTTAGTCATGTATTGTTCCGGAACTCTGACATTTGAGAATAGGATGGATCCGGAGATTTCTGGGACTTCTGCATCGGTTGATGGCAACGTGGCAAATTGGTAAACTTCTGACTCGGTAAGCTTGCTTGTGAGCGAGTTCGAAAGAATCACAAAATAGTATTTTGTGCCAGGGGTTAACCCTAGGATAACTATGTTATGGTCTATGGTTTGAACCGTATCACGTGCTACCCGACTCAAACTGTTTGCCGTATTTTCAGTACCAAACAAGATAGAAGAAATATCCGCGGTTGATGACTGCCATGTTACTTTAACCGAATTTGCAGTGCGATCTGTAACCTGAACGTTGCTAATGAGCTGAAATGCATTACTATTATAGAGCGTTATGCTCCGCGTAAGTGTATTATTATTTTCACTCGATTCTTTAAATACATTTGTAGAATCCACGGTAGCAGTTATCAAATAAGACACATGCTGAGGAAACTGGTTTGTTGATGGACCGCGTACTTCATACTCCGTATTTTCGTAGTAATAATAGGGTGAAGTAATTGTCTCTTGTGGCAATACCCGGGTCATATATTTACCATCTGAGAGTCCGGCAACGCCGGTAAAACCTGAAAAAAGCAGATTGATATAATTATCACCTACTGCTAACGAACCGGCATTTTTTATTTTTGCGTAAAAATAATTACCGGCATTTGCCTCATCATAATATTTTACGCCGACATCGGTTACCATAAAATCAGCCAGATTTTTGGTAACTTGAAAGTTTGCACTTTCAACCCATATATTGTTGGCGTCTTTGCATTCTATCTTGTAATAATAGGTTTGTTGTACATTTCCAAGAGTCGCCCAATAGTGATACAAACCACCATTCAACGCTGTGGGAGTCTGAACAATGTTACCTACAAATGAAAGGCCAGGACTGAAATCCGTATTGTACGCAACGGTACAGCTGTATTCCCTCTTCGTTGTCCAGTAGATATTTACATCCAAATTTGAATTGATCGTTTTACTTGTAATGGTAATTTCATCAGAAACTTCATTGGTCGTAAAGGTTTGATAATCTGTAATATACCCACCTTCCGTACTTGCGGATATAATTTTAAATTTATAGGTTGTGTTAGCATGAAGATCGATAAGTGTAGCGCTATGGTTTGTCGAAAGCGCCTCGCTCTTAACCGTATTCTGCTCTATGGAATTGTTTTCTGGATAATAAAATACAGCTGACTTTGTTTCTATATCGGTTTTCCAGATGACGGTAGCTGCAGTTTCAGCCAATACCGGTATGTTTACGTGTAGAGCGTCACCGCTTACCTTGGATAAAGTTGTGAAATAGTCAGTATATTCATGCGCTCCCTGACTCTGCATAATAGCATATGCATGTCTCGTATTTGGATCTAAACCATTGAGAACAAATTGACATTCTCTTTCTGTTGAAAATGCTTTTTCGTAACAATTAGCGACACCGATTTTTTCTGTATCTCCGACTTTTTTATAATATACATAATCATTGCTACTGTTCGTCGTATCCCATCTTATTAATTGAGGTATCACTCAAATAGTTGACCTGTATACCATTAAGCACGAGAAAAGGATCGGTGTTTGCTAGCGCTATAAATCCAATGATAAATATTACAAACAAGGAAGTAATGGCTGAAGCGAGCGTATGAATATGAAAAAATTGAGTCTGACGTTGATGATAATGCATAGCATGATTTAAAACTCGCAAAATAAATTAGAGTTTGAATATGATACAATGAATCTACTTCTTCACACGTCTTCAACTACAATAGGTATAACAAGCGTGGCAGTAGATCCACCATATGCAACCACGACGACCGCAAGTGGAACAACTACTTTTAACTATACACCAAATAACACCAAAAAAAAAATGACCTGCGTTATCCACAGGGAGTCATTCATAAAAAATGACTTTCCGTTATTTTCCTCCGTTCTGTTTTTATTTATCCAAAAACGCACCTTTGGTTAAATCCAATAAGTGCAGCGAGCACATGTACCCCGCGTCATCCGCAAGTCCCCGCTGCCAAAGCATAGCGTGGAGTTTGCCGATCGCCTGGTCATGATCCTGCTTCCCGCGGCGGCGGAATGCTTCATACTTATCCAGCGTAATCAGCATGCGTACGATAAGTTGCTTGACGTACTTTTCCGTAAGCTCAATCATTTTTGCCTCTTTGGGAATTTTTGCCACTTCAAGCTTTACGGGGTTAATCCCCTCCAATAGATGGTGCGAACATGCGATAGCAATCGTATCTTCGTTCATATGCGAAGCTTTGAGAATTTCATACGTATCCTACGCATGTCGGTTAAAAAATTGACGCATGGTCATAAACCGATCCATGCCACAACGCTCAAGCGCATGCAACACCACTTCCGGATCCTCGGAATAGCGCATGCCCTCCTGCAAACCAAAAAGCGTATAGACCCATTCCTCTACTGTGGTCGTTTCAGTATTTTCAATACGCGTTTCATCTGCATAGATTTTTAAAACCGCTTTTCGGTTTTCCGCCGCCACTTCATGCACCATCCCCTGCCTATCCTTGTACGAGAGTGGTCCGGACTTACCAATATCATGCAATAACACCGCTAGCATTGTTTTTTCCATGAGTTCCTGGCTGATAGGATTCTGTAAATTTTCAATATTGTAGCACGCAAGGATATCCATGACCTCGTATGCCATGATCAGTGCGTCCTGATTGTGATTGGGCGCGTAGTATTCCATGTCCGCCAAGCGTTCCAAAAGCAGCGGATGGACTTCGCGCAAACCAAACAAGCCAACACGTACGCGTACGTCTTGGACGGCTTGCTCATATGACTTGCTATGGGCTTCGAAGGGCTTGTGAGATGTAATTCGGTCCTGCAAGACATCCTTAATAGCAATTCCTGATACGGGAATATGTTTGTTCGTCGTTGAAGTTTCCATATACAGAATATATTGGTGTGGCTATTGGTATGGAGTATGTTTTTATTTTGCTAATATAAGCAAATTTATTAGCACATGCATCTCTCTACCTTTCACATTCCACTGCCTCAAGTATAGCATACTTTTGGGGCCATTACAATACTTTTTGTCAATAGCAAAAAGGTTCTTATAATCCTCTATTATTTCTACCTCTTAGCCTGTGGTAGGTTTTTAGGGAGTCATCTGCAAACAACACGAAGCTATAGGCTATACGAGTGGTCTGCCCGTCATTTCTGCCGACTTGGGCAAATTGAGGAGTTTGAGGATTGTAGGAGCAATGTCGGAGAGTAAGCCGCGTGGTGTCAGCATACTCAGATCTTCTCCGACACTGGTTGGTAATCCCGCGGTTTTTCCTTCAAGTGCCGCTTGCACAACAATAAAAGGCACAGGAAAGGTTGAGTGCTCTTTGTCAATAACGCCTGTCTGCAATTTTACGACCTCTTCGGCATTGCCGTGGTCAGCGGTAATGCATACCAAGCCATTTTTTTGCAGCGTCGCATCCACAATGCGGCCTATGCACGTATCAACCGTTTCTATTGCTTCAATGGTTGCGGGAAGGTTTCCCGTATGCGCCACCATATCCGGATTGGCAAAGTTCAGCAAAATAAAATCAACATCCTCTTTTTCAATGCGCTGCACCACCGTGTCCGTAATTTGCTCGGCGCGCATGCGCGGTTTCTGATCATAGGATGCAACGTGTGGCGAGGGAATCAATACTCGCTCCTCTCCGGTAAATGCTTTTTCGGAACCACCGTTGAAAAAATAGGTTACGTGCGCGTACTTCTCCGTTTCAGCTATGTGGAGCTGGGTAAACCCCGCGTCACTTAAAACCTTCGCCAGTGGATCCGCAATTTTTTCTGAAGGAAAGGCAACCGCGACCGGTAGGTCTTTGTCATACTCGGACATGGTTACCATGAACAGCCTGTCCAAAAGTACGCGTTGAAATTTTTCAAACCCCGGGAGTACGAGTGCGGTTGTGAGTTGACGGGCGCGATCAGGGCGAAAGTTGAAAAATATCACCGCATCGCCATTTTGTATGGTGGCTACCGGCTGCCCATCCGCTTGCGTCATGACCGTCGGTATATATTCTTCATCGTATACTTTTTTTGCATAAGACGCCTCAATTGCTTTGATAGGGTCTGCTGCATAGATATCCGCCTTGCCTTCCACCATAGCCCGATACGCTTTTTCAACACGATCCCAGTTATTATCCCGATCCATCGCCCAAAATCTCCCCGAAAGCGTTGCAATCTTTCCTATCTGCAAACTTTCAATTTTTTGCAGCAGCTTGACGATAAAATTCTTTCCGCTGTTGAACGGCGTATCTCGTCCATCAAGAATCGTGTGTATGAAAACTTTGCCAGCACATCGCCCCGCCTGATGCTGTTGCGCACACTCCAAGAGCGCATAGAGATGTTCCTCGTGGCTATGTACGCCGCCGGGACCAACCATGCCGATAAAGTGCATATTGCCACCGGTTTCGCCGATATGCGTCGCCGCATCTTGGAATGCCGTATTCGTAAAGAAGCTACCGTCTAAGATGGATTTGCTAATACGCGTGAGATCATTATATACAATTTTGCCAGCGCCGATATTCAAATGACCTACTTCTGAATTACCCATTTCTCCCCAGGGCAGACCCACCGCCTCGCCTGATGCCTGGAGCGTCATAGCGGGATAAGTACGTACGAGCTTGTCCATAACCGGCGTTCGGGCAAGAGAAATAGCGTTGCCGCGGGAAGGAGGCGCAATGCCCCAGCCATCAAGAATGATGAGTACTGCGGGTTTTGGTCGAGGCATAGATAGTATACGTACAACACACAACAAACTTGCTTGTCTTGTAGACACGGCGTATCTGTTGTGTGGTGGTGGTCAGTTATTGGTTTTTAAGAGTGATTTCCCCGTCATTTCTTTTGGCTGCGGAACATGTAGCACATCAAGAATAGTTGGCGCAATATCCCCCAAAGTACCGTGGTGTTTCAGCTCGTATGGTTGCGCATTGCTCCGATAATCGGCGATAATCAAGGGAACGGGATTGCATGAATGTTGCGTAAGTATGCCCACAACTTCGTCACCGCCCATCTCTTCCACATTACCATGATCTGCGGTAATAAGCAGCACGCCGCGTTCCTCCTGAACCACCTTTCGCACCTTTGCCAATGCGGCATCAACCGCTTCAATGCCCCGGACACCCGCCGCATAAACCCCCGTATGGCCTACCATGTCCGCATTGGGAAAATTTGCCACCAGCACGTCGTATGTGCGCGCCTTGATGTGCCGCACCAAGGTGTTGGTGAGTTTTGGTAACTGCATTTCAGGATACCGATCATAATGTATAATGTCGGGTGAAGGAATCATCACCCGTTCTTCTCCGCCGACGGGGTGATCGTACCCCCCGTTGAAGAAGTAGGTTACGTGGGCAAATTTCTCCGATTCC
>Ga0100383_1001228_pt1 | contig 17643 bp, 12 predicted proteins | sample CryGeymeta201507_FD_81565 | JGI IMG/M metagenome (GOLD analysis project Ga0100383, IMG submission 81565) | Groundwater microbial communities from Crystal Geyser aquifers in Utah, USA - Crystal Geyser metaG 2015-07 | ecosystem: Environmental > Aquatic > Deep subsurface > Groundwater | place: USA...
CGGGCCGACAAAACTCATCTCGTGCTTTAAAATATTAATCATTTGTGGCAGCTCATCAATTCTGGTTTTTCTTAAGAATCGGCCGAAACCGGTGATGCGCGCGTCTCCGGCTCGGGTGGGTGAGCGGTCGTTACCCTCTTCTTTCATGGTACGGAATTTAATTAGCTTAAAGATTTTGTTATTTTTACCCATTCGCTCCATGACGAAAAATACCGGCCCCGAGCTTTCCAGTTTCACAACAACCGCGATGATTATCCAGAAAGGCAAGGTGATAGCGGCAATAAGCAAAGCCAAAATAAAATCATAAACAAATTTGGCGCGGTCAGACCAGATTTTGCCGTTTTCATTCAAGTTTTCCAAGAACCACATTTGATTGACCGAGTCCAAGGGAATTTTACCGGTGATGGTTTCATAGAAATTCGGCAAACTGACGTAATTTATCTGATAAGACAAGCAGTTGAAGAGCGCGGTTCTTAAATTTTCCGATTGGTGCGGGTCATGCGATAAGATGATGGTGTTGAGCTTATTATTTTTAATCAGCGCTTCCAGCTCGGCAATCGGTTTGACGCCCGGCAGGTTTTGGTTGGCGTCATCGACAATAAAACTTAAATTATATCCCAGATGAGGCTTGTTTTCGAATTCATGGGCGATTTCCGCCGCCAAATTGTTATAGCCGACAATGCCGATATTGGCTTTGGGCAGATATGATTTAAGCGACCAGTTGTAAAAGTTGCGCCAAAGATAAAACAGGGCGGCGAAGATGATGATGAAAATAAATAAGTTGGTTTTTGGCGCGATGCCGATTTGCGGCGTTAAGTAGAAAAAAGCCACGGCCGCTAATCCGGCAATAACCAGCGAGCGGGCGCCTAACCGGTAAAATTTCGCGTTATTGACCGCTAAATTCAAATTGTACAAATTGGCGATGTAAAAAATAATTATCCAGAAGATGAAAATCGCGGTAAAGGGCCAAAAATGGCTGGACCAGACTTTTTCGGAATATTCACCCCAGTATCTGATGATTAAAGTAAGATACAGGGAAAAATACAGGACCGAAATGTCCCCGCCTAAAAGTATTAATTTTTTTAAGTCATTATTCATACCGCTATAATACTAATTTTAGGTAAAAAAGTCAATTTTTGACTTCTTTAATTTTAAAAGTTATAATTTACTCATGGCAAAGAGCAAAGCTAAATTAAGTTGGCCGTTAATCGGCAATGGCCATATTTTTGAATTTTTAGCCAAAAGCCTGGCTAAGGAAAATATTGCCTCCAGTTATATTTTTACCGGGCCGAGCGATTTAGGCAAAACCGCGGCGGCGCATTATTTCGCCCGCAGCTTGGTCTGCCAGTCCCAGGACCGAAAGGTTTTACCCTGCGGCCAATGCCCGGCCTGTGGGCAAGCGGCCAAGGGCCTTCACGGCGATATTTATTTAATAAAAAAACCGGCTGACAAAAAGAATATTTCCATCGACCAGATCAGGGACTTTATCAGAAGCCTGGGCCTAAGTTCATTTTTAAATTCGTATAAAATCGGTATCATCAAGGGCGCTGACAGCTTAAGCGAAAGCGCGGTTAACGCCCTATTGAAAACCCTGGAAGAGCCGAAAATCAAAGTGGTGATAATTTTAACGGTTGATAGCTTGGAGGCTCTGCCCAAAACCATTATTTCCCGCAGCCAGATTTTAAGGTTTTCGCCGGTAGCGGCCGGCGCCATTTATGACGACCTGGTGAAAAATCACGGGGCGAGCCGAAGCCTGGCCAAGGACCTTTCCCGCCTGGCCGCCGGCCGGCCGGCGCTGGCCTGGAAATTCTTAGAGGATAAAGAATATTATGAAGACTATCGCGCCCGCGTCTCATCGTTCGGCGGTTTATTGAGTCCTGACATTAACCAACGTTTCGGGGCGATTGAAAAAATTTTAAGCTCGGGCGCGGCCGGCCAAGAAGCGGTTGAGTCGGCCGTTAAGACAATTGATATTTGGCAGAATTTGACCAGAGATTTAATGCTCTTAGAATTAAGTTTGGCCGATTTAGTCCAGCACGAGGCTTTTTTAGAGGAGTTGGCGCCGCTGAAAAATAAGTTAAATCTGGCCGCGCTTTTAAATTTAACCGATATTTTAAAACGGACCAAGCTTTATCTCGGCGCCAACGTTAATCCTAAATTGGCGCTGGAAAGCCTGGCGGTGAGTTTCTAATATGTCATTGCGAGCCCCGAAGGGGCGCGGCAATCTCCGGTTCAATGGCACGTATGTAGATTTTAACCAGAGATTGCTTCGTCGCTTAGTCGCTCCTCGCAATGACAGCAAAAATTGAAAATTAATTAAAAATATATGCCTAAAAAGTTATCTTTAAAAGTAATATTACTGTTGCCGTTGGTCGCGCTGACCCTGTCCGGCTGCGGCTTGACGGTCACCTCTACTGGCTCAAGCGGCGCCGGCTCGGGCGGAGCGACTGACGGCGGCGTTTTTAAATCAACCAACAAGGGGAATAATTGGCAGCAGCAGGTTTCCATCCAGACCGTGGGCCGCGCCAGAAATTTTGCCGCGGTTGACGTTAATGCTTTAGTCCTGGACCCCGGCGATAATCAAGCGATTTACGCCGGCAGCGTGGCCAATGGCCTATTTTACAGCTATGACTCCGCGGCCAGCTGGCAGGCGGCGGCCGGTTTAAGCGCGGCCACCATTAATGACGTGGCCGTTGACCCGAAAAATAAGTGTGTAATTTATCTGGCCCTGGACAACAAGGTTTTAAAATCAGCCGATTGCAATCGAACTTTGTCCGGAGTTTATTTTGACAACGATCTAACCGTTGAGATAACTGCTTTGGCGATTGACCTGGCCAACAGCAATAACGTCTTTATCGGCACCTCGCGCGGCGAAATAATTAAAAGTTCGGATGCCGGCTTAAGCTGGCGGACTTTAAACAGATTTAACGGCCAGGTGGACAAAATCGCCATTAACCCGTTTGACGCCAAGATTATGTTTGTCGGCACCGACGCTAAAGGCGTCTTTAGAACAATGGACGCCGGCGCCAGCTGGGTAAGCTTGGCCGATAAGTTAAAAGCCTTTGATAATACTTTGCGTTTCTGCGATTTGGTTTTGGCCAAAGAAGAAAAAACTAACGTATTTTTAGCCACCACCTACGGCTTGCTGAAATCAACCGATGATGGCGACAGCTGGTCCAAGCTGGAATTAATCATGCCGGAAAAGGACGCCAAAATTAACGCCCTGGCGGTTAACCCGGCCAATGCCAAAGAAATATATTATGTCACCAACACCACTTTCTATCGCTCTCTGGACGGGGGCAAAAATTGGACTTCAAAAAAATTACCGACCAATCGCGCCGGTTCCGCCATCTTAATTGACCCGAAAGATTCGGCGATTATCTATTTGGCGGCGAAAAAAGCGAAAAATTAATGTTGTCATTGCGAGCGACCGAAGGGAGCGAAGCAATCTCACGTATGTCATCTTTGGGCAAGAGGTTGATGTTCGTGAGATTGCTTCGTCGCTAACGCTCCTCGCAATGACATCATCTCTATGAACAAATACATTCAAACGAAGCTTGGAGACTTTTCTAAGACGATTGATTTTTTTAAAAAAGACATTGCCAGCTTGCGGACCGGCCGGGCCAACCCCGGAGTTTTGGACGGAATTTTAGTTGAGGCTTACGGCGCCAAAACTCCCTTAGTCGGCCTGGCGTCGATTACCGTGCCGGAGGCGCGCAGCCTCGTTGTCTCTCCCTGGGATAAAAGTATTATCAAGGAAGTGGAAAAAGCCATTACCGCCGCCGCTTTAGGCTTGAACCCGGTGAATGAAGGCGCTCAAATCAGGCTGGTGGTGCCGCAATTGACCGAAGAAAACCGGAGAGAATTGGCGAAAAGATTAAGCGAAAAAATGGAAACCGGAAGAATTTCCCTGCGCCAGACCAGAGATGAAATTAAAGAAGCCATTGAAGCGGCTTTTAAAAATAAAGAAATTAGCGAGGACGATAAGTTCAGGTTCGTCAAGGAGCTGGACGAAGAAGTGTCGCGGCGAAACGACGAGTTAAAGAAAATTAAAGAAAAAAAAGAAGAAGAAATCATGACAATCTAAAATATTTTTATGCTTTTGACCATAATTACTTTCATCATAGTTTTGTCCGTTTTGGTCTTCGCCCATGAGCTTGGGCATTTTTTAACCGCGCGCCGGTTCGGCGTTAAAGCCGAAGAATTCGGCTTTGGCTTTCCGCCGCGGGCTTTTGGCGTCTATAAAAATCCGGAGGGCAAATGGAAATTTGTCTGGGGAGGAAAAGAAGTGGCTGACTCGCCTGAAACGGTTTATTCAATTAACTGGCTGCCCTTGGGCGGTTTCGTAAAAATTAAAGGCGAAAATGGCGAAAATGAAAGCGAACAAGACAGTTTTGCTTCGCGTTCCATCGGGCAGCGAGCCATGATGCTGTCCGCCGGCGTGGTGATGAATATTGTTTTGGCGGCCATTTTAATCAGCGCCGGCTTTATGATGGGCCTGCCGCAGGCGCTGGACGGCTCCTTGGACTCTGGCGCGCGAATTAGCGACCGGAAAATTCAGGTGGTCCAGGTGGTAAAAAATTCTCCGGCTGAACTGGCCGGACTGCAACTCGGGGACACGATTTTAAGCATTGACGGCAATGAATTCGCCGATTTTGAGGAACTGCAGGCCTACGTCAACGCCAGAATCGGAAAAGTTCTGGATTATAGAATCGGGCGCGGCGCCGAAACGCTCGCGGAAAAAATTACGCCGGTCGTCATGGCGGAAACCGGCCGGGGCGGCATCGGCATCGCCATTTCGGAAATCGGCCTGGTCCGCTATCCCTGGCAGTTGGCGATTTGGCAAGGGGTTAAAACCACCCTGATTTTAACCTGGGCGATTATGGTGGCGTTTTATGAATTGATTAAAGGCCTGATTTTCGGCCAGGGCGTGACGGCTGATTTGTCCGGCCCGGTGGGCATCGCCACTTTGACCGGCCAGGTGGCGCGGCTGGGGTTTATTTATCTTTTGCAATTCACGGCTTTGCTTTCCATAAACTTGGCGGTGATAAATTTTTTTCCGTTTCCGGCGCTGGACGGCGGCCGGGTGCTGTTTTTAATCATTGAGAAAATCAAAGGCTCGCCAGTTAAAAAAGAGGTGGAAGGCGCGATTCACAATATCGGTTTTGCCCTGCTCATACTCTTGGTATTAGTAGTAACCTTTAGGGACGTTGGAAGATTTAGCGCGATTCAAAATTTTATTAATAAAATATTTTAATATGCAACTAAATATCAAAGCTACGAACTTAGAGTTAGCGCCGAATTTAAAGGACTACGTGCAGAAAAAAATGGACGCGCTGGATAAATATTTGGGCAAATTGAGGGTGGTGAGCGCCTATTTTGAGGTCAGCCGCACCACCAAACACCATCTTAAAGGTGAAATTTACTCGGCCGAAGCCAACCTGTCCTTGGGCAGCGATTTGCTTAGAGTGGAAAAGACCGAGAAAGACGTTTATAAAGCCGTTGATAAAGTCAGGGACCATTTGGAGTTGGTGATTAAAAAGTATAAAGATAAAAAAATAGACCGGAAAAAGAAAAAAGTTAAGTTGGGAGAGATGATTGAGTAACTTGTCATTCCCGCGACTTGCCCCGTTAAATGCGTAGCATATTTAACTGGGGAGGCGGGAATCCAGAATCTCTTTGTCATTGCGAGAAGCCTGTAATCAGGCGACGAAGCAATCTACGGTTAGCTGGTATAAAGACGCCAACTCAAACCCCCAAACCCCATGGTGATTTTTTAAATTATTTCATTTTAATAAAAAAGAAAAACCGCCAGTTAAAAGAATTTTTTGTTCAATTTAAACCTTACACCATAGCACATTTTTATAATTATGTCAAGAGGGCGGTTTCGCATTGATTTTTTACTAAATAAGTAGTAGAATTAAGATGTTTTAATCACGCTATGGCGTGTTTTTTATAATAAATATTATGAGCATTTTAGATAAAATTTTCGGCGACGCCAATGAAAAAGTATTAAAGATTTTAAGGCCGGTGGTGGAGGAAATTAACGGTTTGGAAAAGAAATATCAGGTCATGAGCGATGAAGAGTTGCGCGATATGACAGCGGAGTTTAGGAAGAGGTTGGGAGTTGAAACTGAAATTGAAAAAATAAAATCCCCCCAGCCCCCTTTGTTAAAGGGGGAGTTAGACGCAATTTTACCGGAAGCCTTCGCCGCGGTCAGGGAAGCGGCTAAAAGGGTTTTAGGGCAAAGGCATTATGACGTTCAGCTGATGGGCGGCCTGGTCTTGCATCGCGGGCAAATCGCGGAAATGCGCACCGGCGAGGGAAAAACTTTGGTGGCCACTCTGCCGGCCTATTTGAACGCGCTGGCCGGCCGAGGCGTGCACGTGATTACGGTTAACGACTATCTGGCCAAGCGCGACGCCGAATGGATGGGGAAGGTTTACAGCTTTCTGGGTTTAAGCGTCGGGTGCATAACCCATGAGTCTGCCTATATTTATAATTCCGGCCAGAATTTCCAATTTCCAATTTCCAATTTCCAAACAAATTCCAATGACCAAATTTCCAATGACAAAAACGAAAGCAAGCTAATTCTTGTACCGAGGAAGGATGCCTATAATTGCGACATCCTCTACGGCACCAACAATGAATTCGGCTTTGATTATTTGCGCGACAACATGGTGCCGGATTTGGCTTCAATGGTACAGCGCGGTTTGAATTACGCCATCGTGGACGAGGTTGATTCCATTTTAATTGATGAAGCGCGCACGCCTTTGATTATCAGCGCGCCGGCCGAAGAATCAACGGAAAAATATTATAAGTTTGCCGAGCTGGTGGAGCGGCTCAAGGAAAACGAAGATTACAATGTTGACGAAAAAATGCGCGCCGCCATTTTAACCGAAGCCGGCATGGCCAAAATGGAGGCCTGGTTGGGCGTGGATAATATTTACACTTCGGCCGGCTTGGGAGACGCCCACCACATTGAGCAGGCGCTAAAAGCGCGCGTTCTCTTTAAGCGCGACCGAGACTACGTGGTTAAGGAAGGAGAGGTCATCATTGTTGACGAATTTACCGGCCGGCTGATGTTTGGCCGGCGCTACTCGGAAGGCCTGCATCAGGCCATTGAAGCCAAGGAAAGAGTGAATATCCAGCGCGAGTCGCTCACCTTGGCCACGGTTACTTTTCAAAATTATTTCAGGATGTATAAAAAACTCTCCGGCATGACCGGCACGGCCGTGACCGAAGCCGAAGAATTCGCCAAAATCTATAAACTGGAAACCGTGGTGATTCCGCCCAACCGCCCAATGATTAGGAAAGATTTAAACGACTTAGTCTATCGGAGTGAAATGGGAAAATTCCAGGCCGTGGTAGCCGAAGTTAAGCGCCGGCACTTAACCGGCCAGCCGATTTTGGTGGGTACGATTTCCATTGAAAAAAACGAACTGCTGGGCGAAATGCTTGAGCGCGAAGGCATCAGCCCGCAGATTTTAAACGCCAAGCATCATGAAAAAGAAGCGCAAATCATCTCCCAGGCCGGACGGCTCGGCGCCGTAACCATTGCTACGAATATGGCTGGCAGGGGAGTTGATATTATACTTGGCGGAAATCCGGTCGATATTACTGAGCAGAAAAAGGTTTTACAGGCAGGCGGTTTGCACATTATCGGCACCGAGCGCCATGAAGCCAGGCGCATAGATAATCAGCTTAGAGGCCGCGCCGGCCGCCAGGGCGACCCGGGCTCAAGCCAATTTTACGTTTCCATGGAGGACGATTTGATGAGGATTTTCGGCGGCGACCGCATGAAAAATTTGATGGCCACTTTGAAAGTGCCGGAAGACCTGCCCATTGAAAACGGCCTGGTGTCGCGCTCGATTGAATCGGCGCAAACCAAAGTAGAAGGCAATAACTTTGATATCAGAAAGCATTTGGTGGAATACGACGACGTGATTAATAAGCACCGCGAAACCATTTACCGGAAGCGAAGAGAAATTTTGGAATTAGCGGAAGATAAAACCGTCATTGCGAGGAGCGAAGCGACGCGGCAATCTCCGGTTAGTAGCGATGAACCCGGGATTGCTTCGCTCCCTCCGGTCGCTCGCAATGACAAAAAAGGATTGTCTGATATTATTCTTCAGATGATTGACAATGAAATTGACCAGGTGGTGATTTTCCATACGGCCGCGGAAAATACCCGAGACTGGAATATCAAGGAAATTTTTCAAGTGACTTCTACGATTTTTAAGGTGGAGCCGAAATTGAAAGAAGACTTGGCCGCGTTTTTGCAAGACGGCGATAAACTGGACAAAGTTAAAATCAGGACAAAAATCTGCGAGCATTTAATGGTGCTGGTTAAAACTGATTATGAAAAAATTTCTAAATTGGCCGGCCAGGCCGGCATAAACTGGCAGCAAGTTGAAAAAGCGGTTTTGCTCCGGTCAATTGACATGCTCTGGGTTGAGCATCTGGAAGCCATGGACCATATGCGCGCCGGCATTGGGCTTCGCGGCTATGGCCAGCGCGACCCGCTTATAGAATACAAAAAAGAAGCCTATATTTTATATAACGAGCTGAACAATTTAATTCAGAAGCAGGTAGTTTATTCAATTTTCAAAGTGGCGGACTTGGGAAATTTCGCCGCGCCGGTTTTAAAAATGGGTCCGCGAAAATACAGCGCTCCGGCCAAGGAAATGGAAAAAGGCTCTAGTCAATTTGCCGGTTTTAAAAAGGCTGGCGCGGAAAAAACCGCCACGGTTGATTTGGTGCATGAAAAAGTCAAAGACGCTTCCGGGCAAAAAGTCGGTCGTAACGACCCCTGTCCCTGCGGCTCGGGCAAGAAGTTTAAAAAATGCTGCGGCAAATAAGGGCGAATTCTCCCTTGATTTTATTTTTTAGTTGAATTAAGATAAATTAAGACAAACAACTTCACTTACACCTTTCCAGGTGTTATTAATTTATGTCCGATAATATTCTGCAAAAATTGCTGAATCCCAGCGCCCGCGGCAAAGTCTGGTGGGTTTTTGTTTTGATAATTATTTTGGCGCTGGGCGCCGGTTTAATTGATTTTGGGGATTACTACAATAAGGCCATTGATAAATTAAAAATGCCGTTGCCGCAAGTTAAAGAAGTGCCATTCCGGCTGGGTTTGGACCTGCTCGGCGGCACGCAATTAACTTATCAGGCTGATGTTTCGGCCATCGCGGCCGCGGACAAGGGTAACGCGGTTGAAGGCGTGCGCGACGTGATTGAAAGAAGAGTGAACGCTTTTGGCGTGAGCGAACCCAACGTGCAGATTAACCGCACTTCAGGCGGGGATTACCGCATTTTGGTGGAGTTGGCCGGCATCAAAGACGTTAAGCAGGCCATAAAAATGATCGGCGAAACTCCATTATTAGAATTTAAAGAAGAGAACAAGGAAAAAAGAATTATGACGCCGGAAGAAATCAAGCAGCTTGAAGATTATAATAAAGCGGCGGAAGCGCGCGCCACTGAAGTTTTGGGCAAAGTTCTATCCGGCGGAGATTTTAACGCCTTAGCCTCGGCCTATAGCGAAGATGCGGCCACTAAAAATAATGGCGGCGACCTGGGCTGGCTTACGGAAAACGACAACGCGGAAATTTATGATTTGGCGAAAAACATCGCCGTGGGGAAAACCAGCGCGGATTTGGGCAAAGCAAGCGGCGGCTATGAAATTTTAAAAGTTGAAGGCAAGCGCACGAAAACCGACCCTTTCACCAACGCGGCAGTAAAAGAAGTCAAAGCTTCGCATTTATTGATTTGCTATGACGGCGTCAGCGGCTGCGAAAGCGGCCTGACTAAAGAACAGGCTTTGGAAAAAATCAACAGATTAAAACAAGAGGCCACGCCGGCGAATTTTAAAGACTTGGTCAAGCAGAATTCCACCGAGCCGGGCGCGCGCGACACGGCCGGGGAGTTGGGCTGGTTTTCTACCGGCCAGATGGTTGAAGTTTTTGAAAAAGCGGCTTTCCGCCAGGCCAAGGGCGCAATTTCCGCGCCCGTTGAAACCGAATTCGGCTACCATTTAATTTATAATCAGGACGAAAGAGAGGCGGAAGAAATCAGCGTCAGGCATATCTTTATAAAAACCAAAACCGAAGAGGATATTATCGGGGCGCAAAGCGACTGGAAAAATACCGAACTTACCGGAAAAAATTTAAAATCCGCGGCCGTGGAATTCGACCCGAACGACGGCTCGCCCGAAGTTTCTTTGAGCTTTGACGATGAGGGCGCCAAGATGTTTGAAGACATTACCGGCCGTAACGTAAATAAGCCGGTGGCTATCTATCTTGACGGCTACGTCATCAGTCAGCCCACGGTCAATGAAAAAATTTCCGGAGGCAAAGCCGTGATTTCCGGTAAATTTAATATTACTGAAGCTAAACTGTTGTCGCAAAGGCTTAACGCCGGCGCTTTGCCCGTGCCGATTGAGCTGGTCAACCAGCAAACCATCGGCGCCAGCTTGGGGCAGAAGTCGGTGGCCGACAGCTTAAAAGCCGGCTTAATCGGCTTCGTCGTCATCGCTTTGTTCATGATTGTTTTTTACCGCCTGCCCGGATTGATGTCGGTTTTGGCTTTGCTGGTCTACGGCCTGCTCGTGTTCGCTTTGTTTAAAATCGGCTTTTCCCTGGCCGCCTTGATTTTAGTGGGCATTTTTTTGTTAATCGGCATTACGGTCAACAGCTGGTTTATTTTGTTCGCCTTTTTAAGTTATATTTTATTGTATCTAATCGGCGGTTTGGCGCCGGTAACTTTGACTTTGGCCGGACTAGCCGGAGCCATTGTTTCGGTCGGCATGGCGCTTGACGCCAACATTTTGATTTTCGCCAGGATGAAAGAAGAAATCTTAAATGGCCGCCCGCTAGCTAGCGCCATTAAAGAAGGCTTTAAACGCGCCTGGCCGTCCATCCGCGACAGCAATTTCAACACCTTGATCACTTGTTTAATTTTAATCATGTTCACCACCAGCGCGGTTAAGGGATTCGCCGTAACCTTGGGTTTGGGCGTGATTATTTCCATGTTCACCGCCATTTTTATCACCAGGAATTTTTTGGATTTAATACCGTCGGCTTGGCTGGAAAAACGGCCTGGCTTGATTACATCAATTAAAAAATAATAATTTGTATAGTCATTGCGAGCGACCGGAGGGAGCGAAGCAATCTCACAAATAACAATTTTTAACTAAACTTGCCATTCGCGAGATTGCTTCGTCGCTAACGCTCCTCGCAATGACAGAATGAGCTATGACTAATTTCAAAATAATTCAAAAGAAAAATATCTGGCTGGCGATTTCCGGAGTCTTGTTTGTTATTTTTTTGGCGGCAATGCTTGCTTGGGGTTTGAAATTAGGCATTGATTTCACCGGCGGCAGCCTGCTGGAAGTTTCGTTTAAAGGCTCGCGGCCGACAGTTGCCCGGGTGGAGGCCGGTTTGGCCGAATTAAAATTAAGCAGCTTGATTGTCCAACCAGCGGGAGAGCAAGACCTGCAGCTTAAATTTCAGGAAACATCCGAAGAAGTCCATCAGTCGGTTTTGGCTAAATTAAACCAGCTTGCCCCGGCGGAAGAGTTGCGGTTTGAATCGGTCGGGCCGTCAATTGGACAAGAGCTAAAAACTAAGTCGCTTTATGCCATCTTTTTCGTGCTGGTAGCCGTCTTGATTTATATTTCCTATGTTTTCCGCAAAGTTTCTAAGCCGGTTGCTTCCTGGAAATACGGCTTGTCGGCCATTATCGCCATGTTTCACGATGCCGTTATTACCGTGGGCGTGTTCGCGGTTTTGGGGCATGTTTACGGCACGGAAATAAATACGGCTTTTGTGGCCGCGGTTTTGACCGTGCTCGGTTATTCGGTTCATGATTCCATCGTGGTGTTCGACCGCATCAGGGAAAATTTGCCCAAAAGCGACTTGGATTTTCCCGGCACGGTTAATATGAGCTTAAATCAAACTTTGGGCCGTTCTATCAATACTTCGCTGACTACGCTTCTGGTTCTGACTTCCATAGTACTTTTCGGCGGCGCGACCATCAGGCCGTTCGCTCTGGCTTTAGCCATCGGAATTTTCATCGGCACTTATTCTTCCATTTTTTTCGCTTCGCCCTTATTGGTGATTTGGGAGAAGCTGGGGAAAAAATAGCTGTAAAATTTAGATAAATATTTAAAAAAACGGTTGCGTTTTAGGAGCAGCCGTTTTTTGACAAATCAGGTTAATTTGGGGTAAACTGGAAAGGTAAAATAATATCATGCTCAACAAATTTTTCGGAAAATTTAGCAAAGATTTAGGGATTGACCTGGGCACGACCAATACGCTGGTCTATACGCCGGAGAAGGGGATTGTGATTAATGAGCCGTCGGTGGTGGCGGTTAATCTGCGCACCGACGAAATTTTATGCGTGGGCGCGGAAGCCAAAAAAATGCTGGGCAAAACCCCGCCGCATATCCAGGCGATTAAGCCATTGGTTGACGGCGCGATTTCCGATTTTGAGGTGACGGAAAAAATGTTAAAGTATTTCATTGACAAGGTGCACTCGGAATATTTTACCCTGGGGCCGCGGACGCGGGCGGTCATCGGGATTCCCTTGGACATTACCGAAGTGGAGAAAAAAGCCGTGGAAGATGCGGCTAAGTCGGCGGGCGCGCGCGAAGTTTTTTTAATTGAGCAGTCCATGGCCGCGGCCGCGGGCGCGCGCCTGAACGTTACCGGACCGCAGGCCACCATGGTAGTGGATATCGGCGGCGGCACGACCGAAATCGCGGTGATTTCTTTGGGCGGCGTGGTTACCTGGAAAACTTTGCGTCTGGCCGGCAACGCCATGGATAACGACATTATTCAATATGTGCGTGAAGAATTTAACATTTTAATCGGCGAGCAAGTGGCGGAAAACATTAAAATTAAGATCGGTTCGGCTGGCGGCTTAAAAGAGCCCATGGAAATGCCCCTGCGCGGCCGCGATTTAATCAACGGCCTGCCCAAAGAAGTCCTAATCACCGATACCCAAGTCAGGGAAGCCATGCAAAGAATTATCCGGCAGATTATTGAAAACATTAAAATAACTTTGGAAACCACGCCGCCGGAATTGGTTTCCGATATCTATGAGCACGGCATCGTCTTAACCGGCGGCGGCGCTTTACTGCGCGGTTTGGACAAAGAAATCGCCTTGGCGACGAAAATTCCGGTAAGGGTAGCCGAAGACCCGCTGACTTGCGTAGTCAGGGGTACGGGCATCTTGCTGGCCGACCCCGAACTTTTGGCTAAAGTGTTATCGCCGGCAACCGAAGAGTATTAAAGCAATTTTCAATGAATGTCAAATCAAATGTGAAAAAATACGCAGTTGTCGCGGTAATCATTCTGCTACTTGTTTTTTCCCATTACGTAAAATTATTAAAGCCGCTGGAAGGGGTTTTGGGCCGGGCCTTGACGCCAGCGGCCAAAAGCCTTTATTCCCTTAGCTTGAATTTGAGCGGTATTTTTCAAGAGCAATCCGCCAATAAAAATTTGGCCGAGGGGTTAAGCCGGGCTAAGGAAGAAATTAGCCGGTTAACCGCCCAAAACGCCGAATTAAAATTTTTGGAAGAAGAGAATTCGGTTTTAAGAAAAAATTTGAATTTTTTAAGGCCGGCCGGCGGCCATTATTTAATGGCCAATGTTGTTTCCCGCGGCGCCTTAGCCGCCGAGTCTAACGACCGCCAGTCGGTGGTGATTGATAAGGGCGCTCACGACGGCCTGTTTCCCGGTTTGGCCGTGGTCAGTTCAACCGCTGACGGCGCCTTAACTCAAGGCGTAATTATCGGCAAAGTTGCCAAGGTTAAAGAAAATATTTCCGAAATATATTTAGTGACTAATAAAAATTGTAAAATAGCCGCGGCGATTTTAGGGGAAAATAAAACTGCCGGCATCGCCCTGGGCGAGCTGGGCTTAACCGTGCGTTTAGATTTTATACCCCAGACGGAGAATATCAAAATCGGCGACCTGGTGGCCACTTCCGGGCTGGAAGAGAATATTAAGCGCGGCTTAGTCGTCGGCCGGGTGGCGCAGGTAGCCAAAGAAAATAACCAGGTTTGGCAGAGCGCCGTCATCGAGCCGCTTTTAAGCCTTGACAATCTGACGCTGGTGGCGATTTTATTACCATAAATACTTTGAAAACTTTTTTAGAAAAAGTTTTCAATACTTTCAAAAAATATATGGAGATTAAAAAAAATTACGAGCTGGCGCCCCTGACTACTTTCAAGGTTTCCGGCCGGGCGGAATTTTTTGTCGCGGTAAAAAATAAGCGGGAGCTCCTGGCCGCCTTAAACTGGGCCGAAGCGGCCAAGTTGCCGGTTTGGTTTTTTTCCGGCGGCAGCAATATTTTATTCAGCGGCAACCAAGTCAAGGGCTTAGTCATAAAAATATCGGGCGAACGATATTCAATTAAAGGCCGGGTGATAGCGGCTTGGGCCGGCACCGGTTTGACCAAGCTGGCTAAAGCCGCCGGCGAGCAAGGGTTGACCGGCCTGGAGTGGGCTTACGGCGTTCCCGGGAGCCTGGGCGGCGCGGTGAGGGGCAATGCCGGCGCTTACGGCAGTGAAATCGCCAGCGCCGTGACTCAAGCGGCCGCTTATGATTTTAAAAAAAATAAATTTGTAAAACTGACTAACCGCGCCTGCCGCTTCGGCTACCGGCAGTCAATTTTTAAGCAAAATAAAAATTTAATAATTTTGCATGTCAAATTGAAATTAAATTCAGGCGAGCCGGCGGAAATAAAAAACCTGGCCGGCGCGAATTTTCATCATCGCTTGGCCACCAAACCCAAGCAGCCCAGCGCCGGCTGTATTTTTAAAAATTTGGAATATAAAAATTTACTTAAAGCCAATCCCGCGTTGGCGCGCGAACTGGCGGCCAAAGGCCTGGTCAGGGGCGGAAAGATTGGCGTCGGCTACTTGATTGATCGGCTGGGATTAAAAGGCAAAACTTGCGGCGGCGCTAAAGTTAGCCAGCGGCATGCTAATTTTATCGTTAACACCGGGAAAGCCACGGCCGCTGATATTAAAAGCTTGATAAACCTGATTAAGAAAGAAATAAAAAATAAACATAAAATTAACCTGGAAGAAGAAATACAATATTTCGGCAACTAAACATAGCGGTAAATCCTGGTTAATTAAAGGCTAATTTTAGCCTTTTTAATTTATAATTTTTTTTACCGCCTTGACTAATAAAAAAAAATATGTTAATATATTCCCATAAAATAATTAGACAAAAACTCATTAGTTTAGTTTAATATGTTTTAATTTTATGGAAAATAGTTCTATTTTGGACCAAATCATCAGTAATCATCAAGCCGAAGAAGTCGCCAAGCTTGACGGTGTTGAAGTTATCAATAATTTATTTAGCGAACTAAGCGAAAGAGAGCGCGATGTTTTAAGCCGGCGCTTTGGTTTAGCCGGGGAAAAGAGAGAGACTTTGGAAGAAATCGGCAAAGTCCATAAGCTGACCAGAGAACGAATCAGGCAGATAGAGACTTCCAGCATCAAAAGATTAAGGCTGTTAGAAAATCTGGACGATTATTTAAGCGGTTTGAAAAATGTTATTACTCATCTTTTGGAAGAGCATGGCGGCCTGATGGAAAAGGAATATTTATTTAATAATTTAGTTAATTTTTCTTTAGGCGCCGGCAAACGGGGCGACAATGAAACTAAGCATAAGCGTTATTTTGATTTTTTGATTTCCCGCCTCCTGCATGATGAGTTTGAGGAAATAAATAATTCCCCTTATTTTAAAAATTCCTTTAAATTAAAATACCAATCGCTTGAGCATCTGGAAGAATTGGCGGAGGAGCTTTTGCAGAAAATAAAGGAAACAAAAAAGATTTTCCTGACCGATGAATTAATAAATTTGTCCAAGGAGCTGGATGCCTACAAAAAGCATCAGGCTAAATTTAATCAGCCGACCAATTTGGATGTTTCCGGCGCTTTGGCCAATGATTTATTTGAAGAAAAAATCGAGCTGATTAATCAGAACAAGGCCATTTATTCGATTTTTCAGGCGGCTCGGGAAATTGAGCAAAACCGCTTCGGCCACTGGGGTCAGGCGAGCTCGCGCGAAATCAAGCCAAAAACCATCAATGATAAAATTTATTTAGTTTTAAAAAATAGCGGCAAGCCAATGCATTTTGCCGAGATCGCCGACCGGATTAACCAAATCAGCTTTGACCGAAAGAAAGCCAACGCCGCCACGGTCCATAACGAATTGATTTTGGACGAAAAATATATTTTAGTCGGTCGCGGGCTTTACGGCTTGAAAGAATGGGGCTACCGGAAAGGCACGGTGGCCGACGTGATTGAAAAAGTTATCACCGAAGCCGGCCGTGCCTTAAGCCGCGAAGAAATTATTGAAAAAGTCTTAGGCCAGAGACTGGTTAAAAAAGCCACCATCAATTTGGCTTTAATGAACCGGGAGAAATTCGAGCTGGTGGGCGGAGATAAATATTACCTTAAAAATAGCGCGGAAATAAAATAAAGAACGGATTTGGCAAGCCTGAAATTAAGCCGGCCCCACAAATCTGTTTTTTATTTGGCAAAAATGGGCAAAATATGGTAAAATAACGGCAGTAGTTAGAGATTAGAAATCTAATGTTTAAATAATGGATTTAGTGATAAATATACAACCAATTTTGAATTTTTTAAGCCTGCCGCCCGGCCAATTTATGATGATGCTGTTTTATTATATTGGCTGGTTGCCGTTTTCCTTGGCTTTTCTTTGGGGCGTGGTTCAAGTTTGGCTAAGATACATCCGTTTAGCCTATGGCGCTTCGGAAAAAGCCATCTTATTGGCGATTGACGTGCCGCGAGGCAACGCCCAGACGCCCATGGCGGTGGAAAACATTTTTGCTTATTTGGCCGGCGCCCATTCCACCAAAGATTTGTATGAAAAATGGTGGCTGGGCGAGTGGCAATTGTATTTCAGCTTTGAAATCGTCAGCATCGGCGGCTACATCCAGTTTTTGATTTGGACTCCGGAGAAATACCGCAATTTGGTTTATACCGCGGTTTATTCCCAATACCCAGACGCGGAAATTACCGAGGTCAACGACTATACTGAAAGCTTTTCCGCGCAGTTTCCGAATGACGAATATGACATTTTCGGCAGTGAGTATAAGCTGACGAAAAATTCGGTCTATCCCGTAAAAACTTATAAAAATTTTGAACACCAGTTTGGCGAAGAAACGGAAACTCAATATAAAGATCCGATGGCGGTTTTAATGGATCTGCTGGGCAGCATGAAGAAGGGCGAACAGCTTTGGTACCAGATTTTAGTCATTCCGATTGCACATACTTGGGCGGATGAAGGCGACGTGGAAATAAAAAAAATTATCGGCGAGAAGGTAGCAGCCAGCGCTCTGCTGGACAAAATTTTTGAAAGTGCGATAAACGCCCTGGCGGCGTTTAGCGAAGCGATTTATCGCCTTTGGGGAGACATTGACGCTACCAAGGCTGAGGAAAAAGAGCCGCAGTTTAGGATGATGAATTTAAAACCTCGTCAAAAAAAACAGGTTGAAGGCATTCAGGAAAAAGTCGGCAAAGTCGGCTTTGCCGTAAAAATCAGATATGTTTATATCGCCAAGAAGGAAGTAATCAATAAAAACAAGGTGGC